>Ga0182736_1000316_pt1 | contig 82566 bp, 73 predicted proteins | sample eDN5th30CKraftBY_FD_128882 | JGI IMG/M metagenome (GOLD analysis project Ga0182736, IMG submission 128882) | Enriched backyard soil microbial communities from Emeryville, California, USA - eDNA 5th pass 30_C Kraft BY (version 2) (version 2) | ecosystem: Environmental > Terrestrial > Soil >... | reverse complement strand
CGATTACGAGCAGCAGTATCAGGACGGCTTCATCACCCAGCAGGAAAAGTACAACAAGGTGATCGACGCCTGGAGCCGTTGCGGCGACCAGGTGGCGAACGCCATGATGGACGAGATCCGCGCAACGCCGAAGGACGAGGACACCGGCCGTCTGAAGCCGATCAACTCGATCTACATGATGAGCCATTCGGGTGCGCGTGGTTCGCCCGCGCAAATGAAGCAGCTCGCCGGTATGCGCGGCCTGATGGCCAAGCCTTCGGGCGAGATCATCGAAACGCCGATCATCTCGAACTTCAAGGAAGGTCTGACCGTCCTTGAATACTTCAACTCCACGCACGGCGCCCGTAAGGGTCTGGCCGACACCGCGCTCAAGACGGCGAACTCGGGTTACCTGACCCGCCGTCTGGTCGACGTGTCGCAGGACTGTGTGGTCGTGGTTGACGATTGCGGCACCGAACGGGCGCTGGAAATGCGCGCGATCATCCAGGGCGGTTCCGTTATCGCCTCGCTCGGCGAGCGTATTCTGGGCCGCACCACGGCGGAAGACCTCGTCAACGCCAAGACCGGCGAAGTCATCGTGAAGGCGGGCACCCTGCTCGACGAACCGATGGTCAAGGCGATCGAGGAAGCCGAAGTGCAATCGGCCAAGATCCGCAGCCCGCTGGTCTGCGAGGCGGAACAGGGCGTTTGCGGCACTTGCTACGGTCGTGACCTTGCTCGCGGTACGCCGGTCAACATCGGTGAGGCGGTGGGCGTTATCGCTGCTCAGTCGATCGGTGAACCCGGCACGCAGCTGACGATGCGGACGTTCCACATCGGCGGCGCGGCGCAGGTCAACGAAACCAGCCATCTGGAATCGATCTCCGACGGCACCGTGCAGTATCGCGACATGCCGACCATCACCGACAAGCGGGGCCGCCGCCTGTCGCTGGCTCGCAGCGGTGAGTTGGTGGTGATCGACAGCGCCGGGCGTGAACGCGCGATCCACCGCGTGCCTTACGGTACCGTGGTGATGTTCGAGGACGGCGCCAAGGTGAAGGAAGGCGATCGTCTGGCCGAATGGGATCCGTTCAGCTTGCCGATCATCACCGAGCAGTCGGGTATCGTCCGCTATCAGGACATGGCCGAAGGCAAGACGATGGAAGAGCGTGTCGACGAAGCCACGGGCATCGCCCAGCGCGTCGTTACCGAATATCGCGCCACCGGCCGTTCCAAGAAGGAGGATCTGCGTCCGCGTCTGACCCTTCTCAACGATGCGAACGACGAGACGGAGGCGGCGCGTTACATGCTCGCCCCCGGCACCACGCTTTCGGTCGAAGATGGTCAAGAGGTTGAGGCGGGTGACATCCTTGCCCGCGCCAGCCGCGAAGCCGCGAAGACGCGCGACATCACCGGCGGTCTGCCGCGGGTGGCGGAGCTGTTCGAAGCTCGCATTCCGAAGGACAATGCGATCATCGCCAAGATCAGCGGCCGGGTGGAATTCGTCCGCGATTACAAGGCGAAGCGCAAGATCGCGATCGTGCCGGAGGAAGGCAACCCGGTCGAATACCTGATCCCGAAGACCAAGATCATCGACGTTCAGGAAGGCGACCACGTGAAGAAGGGCGATACGCTCATCTCCGGTTCGCCGAACCCGCACGACATCCTGGAAGTTCTCGGGGTGGAGGCGCTGGCCGAATACCTCGTGGACGAGATCCAGGAAGTCTACCGATTGCAGGGCGTGAAGATCAACGACAAGCACATCGAGGTGATCGTTCGCCAGATGCTGCAGAAGGTCGAGATCACCGATGGCGGCGACACCACGCTGCTGCCGGCCGAACAGGTCGATCTGGAAGAGATGAACGAGATCAACGCCAAGCTGTCGAAGGGGCAGGAACCGGCCAAGGGTACTCCGATCCTCCTCGGCATCACCAAGGCTTCGCTGCAGACCCGTTCGTTCATCTCTGCCGCTTCGTTCCAGGAAACCACCCGCGTGCTCACGCAGGCGGCGGTCGAAGGGAAGAAGGACACGCTGATCGGTCTGAAGGAAAACGTGATCGTCGGCCGTCTCATCCCCGCCGGCACCGGCGCGGGCATGAACCGGCTGCGCGTCACCGCCTCCAGCCGCGACGCCGCGATCCGCGCTTCGTGGAAGAAGGCTCAGGAGCATCTCATCATGGCCAACACGGCCGCTGAAGAGCATGCTGCCGAGCTGGAGCAGGGCGTGGAAGCTGCCGCTTTCGCGGATCCGCTGGCTGCGGTCGAAGGTCCGACCCACGGGACTGACGCCGATGCGGGCGAATACTTGCAGCAGGCCGAAGAAACGCTGGAAGCGCCCGAGGTGACTGCAGAGGAAGGCGCTCCTGAAGAGGAGTAAGCTTTTCCGAAGCTGACCAAACAAAAGCCCCGCCGGAGCGATCCGGCGGGGCTTTTTGCATCGGCCCACGGCGCGGCCCAGCCTGATCGCCGCACCATATTCTTTACCGGCTGAAAGACCGGTTGATGCCTGCCAATGCACCCCCAGATAACGCGGCAGATATTCTTCCGGAGCCATCCCGCATGACCGACACCTCCGTCCTCTTTCAGCCGTTCTCCATACCAAAGCTGAGCCTGCCGAACCGTATCGTCATGGCCCCGATGACGCGGAACATGGCGCCGAATGGCGTTCCGGCGCAGCCGAATGCGGAATACTATCGCCGCCGAGCGACGGGCGGGGTCGGCCTGATCCTGTCCGAAGGCACGGTGATAGATCGCCCCGCTTCTCGCAATCTGCCCGCCATTCCTTTCTTTCACGGCGAGAGGGCACTGGCTGGATGGCATGGGGTGATCGATGCCGTTCATGCGGCGGGCGGCAAGATGGGGCCGCAAATCTGGCATACCGGCGGTACTTCCGCATCCGACGCCACGTTCACGCGTCCGCCGCTCGATACACCTTCGGGCCTCAACGCGCCCGGAGAGGCTGTGGGCGAGCCGATGAGCGAGGAGGCGATCGCGGATACTGTCGCCGCCTTCGCCAGCGCCGCTGCTGATGCAAAGCGGCTGGGCTTCGACACGCTCGAAATCCACGGCGCGCATGGATACCTGATCGACCAGTTCTTCTGGCACGGCACCAACCTGCGCGGCGACCGCCACGGTGGTGAAACCATCGGCGAACGGTCTCGCTTCGCGGCGGAAGTGGTCGCCGCGATCCGCGCGGCTGTTGGCCCCGATTTTCCGATCCTGCTGCGCGTCAGCCAGTGGAAGCAGCAGGATTATGGCGCACGGTTGGCCTCCACCCCTCAGGAGATGGAGCAATGGCTGGGGCCACTGGTCGCAGCGGGCGTCGACATCCTGCACTGCTCACAGCGCCGTTTCTGGGATGCGGAGTTCCCTGAAATCGATGGCGAACAGGGCCTGAACTTCGCCGGCTGGGCGAAAAAGATCACCGGCGTCCCCACAATCAGCGTCGGATCGGTCGGCCTCAACACCGATTTCATCTCTACCTTCCAGGGTGCGGACGCCGGGGCATCAGGATTGGACGCGCTGGTGGCGCGGATGGAACGTGGCGAATTCGACCTGATCGGCGTGGGCCGCGCGCTGTTGTCCGATCCGGATTGGGCCGCGAAGATCCGGGATGGCCGGTCCGATGAACTGCGGGATTTCGATCCGGCCGCGCTGGCCGTGCTCGCCTGAATCGGCGCACGGCTTTCGCCAGCCGTGAAATCGCCTATGGGATCGGCATGACGACCGTCACCCGCTTCGCCCCTTCGCCCACCGGCACGCTGCATGTCGGCAATATCCGCACGGCGCTGCATAACTGGCTGCTGGCGCGCAAGGCTGGCGGGCGTTTCCTGCTGCGTATCGACGATACCGATACCGCGCGCAGCGAAGAACGCTTCGTAGATGCGATCCGTGCCGATCTGGCGTGGCTGGGGCTGGAGCCTGACGCGGAGGAGCGGCAATCCGCGCGGCTCGCGATATATGAAGCCGCGTTCGACAAGCTGAAGGCGGCGGGGAGGCTCTATCCCGCCTATGAAACCGCGCAGGAACTGGATCTGAAGCGCAAGGTCGCTTTGGGTCGGGGGCTGCCGCCAATCTATGATCGCGCCGCGCTGAACCTCTCCGAAGCCCAACGCGCGGAGAAGGAAGCGGAGGGTGTGGCGCCACACTGGCGCTTCCGGCTGGATCATGACGAGCCGATCGAATGGGTCGATGGCGTGCGCGGGCCGCAGCAGTTCGATCCGTCGCAGCTTTCCGATCCGGTCGTGCGCCGGGCGGATGGGTCGTGGCTCTACATGCTGCCCAGCGCGGTTGACGACGTGGACATGGGCGTGACGGACGTTCTGCGGGGGGAAGATCACGTCTCCAACACCGCCGTTCAGATCCAGATGTTCACCGCGCTGGGCGCCCCGCCGCCCCGCTTCGCGCATGAGGCCCTGCTGGTCGGGCGTGAAGGCAAGCTGTCGAAACGGCTCGGCTCGCTGGGCGTGGCCGCGTTCCGGGATCAGGGAATTGAACCGGAAGCGATTGTCGCCCTGCTGGCCCGGCTGGGCACTTCACAGCCGGTCGAACCCATCGTGGACCGCACGGAACTGATCGAAACCTTCGATCTCGGCACTTTCGGCCGCGCCCCGGCGAAATTTGACGAGGTGGAACTGGCGCGTGTGAACAGCGGCGTAATCCACCAGTTGCCCTATCCGCGTGTGGCGCCGTCCCTGCCCGATGGCATGGACGAACAAGCGTGGGTGGCGATACGCCCGAATCTGGAATGCGTGGGCGATGCGGAAAACTGGTGGGCGGTCGTCACCGGCCCGCTCGATCCACCTGCCTTCGATGACGAAACGCGCAGCTATGTGGCGCAGGCGGCACAGCTTCTGGAATGGGGCAACGATCCGTGGAACGCACTCACGGGCGCTCTGAAGGTGGAGACCGGCCGCAAGGGCAAGGCTCTGTTCCACCCGTTGCGGCTGGCGCTGACCGGCCGTGATGCAGGGCCTGACATGCATGCCCTGCTTCCTCTGATTGGCGAGGTGGAAGCGCGGCGCAGGTTGGAAAAAGCCGCCAGCGACGGCTGATCAGATCCCGCTTCTGGGGTGAATTACCACTTGGCAGGAGTGCGATCCCTCGCTACCGGCATGTTATACCATAACATTGCATTGAAGGTCCCTCCCATGAAGCCACTTCGCCTCGCGCTCCTCGCTGCGACGAGCCTGTCTATTTCAGCCAGTCCAGCTTTGGCGCAGGATGGATCTCCCGCAGAAAGCCGGGAGGAAACTCCCACCAGCGACGATTTTCATGGCCCGATCTATGTCACCGCCGCCGGCGTTGGCCGGCTGGACGTTCTGGCCGGCACATCGGTGCTTCAGGGGGACGATCTTCAGCGCAATCAGGCTGGCACGATTGGTGAGGTTCTGGCCCGCACGCCCGGCGTTTCGGCTACCAGCTTTTCCCCGGGCGCCTCTCGCCCGGTGCTGCGCGGGTTCCAGGGTGATCGGGTGCGGGTACTGACCGATGGACTAGGTTCCATCGATGCCTCCAGCACCTCCGCCGACCACGCGGTGACGATCGACCCTTTGCTGACCGACCGGATAGAAGTTTTGCGCGGCCCCGCCGTGTTGCTCTACGGCAGTTCCGCCATCGGCGGCGCTGTTAACGTGCTGAGCAAGCGCATCCCGCCCAGCGTTCCGGATGAACCGATCCATATCGACGCTTCCGCCGGGGCCGATACCGCCTACGACCTGCGCGAAGGCGCGGTGTCCGCCGATGTCCCGCTGGGCAAGAGCATCGCGTTCCACATCGACGGATCGTGGCGCAAGACGGGCGACGTCTCGGTTCCCGGCTATGTCGCTTCGGACAGCCTGCGCGCCCGCCTGCTGAACATGGCGGCAGAGGAAGAGGAAGAAGGCCATCTCGACGAAGCGGCCGAGTTCCGCGAAGGCGCCGACACGCGCGGCAAGATTCCCAACAGCGCCACCGAAACCTACAGTGTCGGGGCCGGGTTCGCCGTATTTTCCGGCGGCAGCGATCTGGGCGTGTCTTTCGGATACTATGATACCAGCTACGGCATCCCCGGCCTTCCCGGCGTCGGCCATGTCCATCATGACGAGGAAGAGGGCGAAGAAGATCATGATCATGAGGGCGAACATGATCACGAGCGCGAGGAAGGCCCGGTCACCATCGGTATGAAGCAATACCGCGTGGACCTGCGCGGCAACTTCGATCTGGGTTCGGGCTTCTTCGAAAAACTCAGCACGCGCTGGGGGTACAGCAACTATACCCATACCGAATTTGAAGGGGACGAGATCGGCACCGTATTCGACGTCGAAGGCGTCGAAGGCCGGATGGAACTGATCCAGGCCGAACGTGGCGGCTGGCGTGGGTCCACCGGCGCGCAATACTTCCATCAGGATTTCCGCGCCGATGGGGAGGAGGCGTTCGTTCCGCCGAACAGGACCGATCAATATTCGCTGTTCACCCTGCAGGAAATCGGGTTCGACCCGGTGGAACTGGAACTGGGCGGACGTTACGAACACACCGCCATCGACGCGCCAACATTGGGCCTGTCACGCGATTTCGATGCTGTTTCCGGCGCTGCGGGCCTGTCCTACACAGTTTCCGGCGACGTGCGGGTGGGCGTCAACGGCTCGCGCTCCGAACGCGCGCCTTCCGCGCAGGAACTCTTCGCCGATGGCCCGCATATCGCCACGCAGCAGTTCGAGATCGGCGATCCAGCCCTGGGCAAGGAACGGGCGTGGGGCGTCGAAGGCTATGTCCGCGGCACGCTGGGCGGGGCGCGCTTCAGCGCCAGCGTCTATCGCAACTGGTTCGACGACTTCATCTATCTGGCCGAAACCGGGGCGGAGGAAGACGGGCTGGATGTGTTCGAGTTCCGCCAGCAGGGCGCCGATCACTTTGGCGTGGAAACAGAGGTCAGCGTGCCCGTCTATCGTGGAGACGGCTTCACCGTGGTGGCCGATGCACAGGGCGATTATGTCCGTGCCACTCTGGCCGATGGCTCACCCGTGCCGCGTATCCCGCCGCTCAGCCTGCTGGGCGCGCTGGAACTGCAATCAGCGCGCTTCGATGCCCGCGCCGAAGTTCAGTGGTTCGACAAGCAGGACCGCGTTGCCCCACTGGAAACGCCCACCGATGGTTTCACTCATGTAAACCTGTCGCTGGCGTGGAAGCCGCTGCGCGGCAGCCGCAACGTCACCGTGATGCTGCAGGCGAACAACCTGTTGGACGCAGAAGGCCGCCGCCACGCCAGCTTCACCAAAGAATACACGCCGTTGGCCGGCCGCAACCTGAAGCTCAGCGTGCGGACCAGCTTCTGAGGTCAGCCTCCCGTCATTGCGCGGCGCCTTAACGGCCCGCGCAATGACGTGGCTTACACCTCGTCATAATGGAACGGGGCGATCACCGGCTCCGGATAGGCTTCGTATTCGATGCTCGGCGGCCGGTCGGGCGCCAGCCCATCGATAGACCGCAGCAGCTTCACCCCGCTGCGGTGCCAGCCCTCGTCATATTCGGAATAGAAGTTCACCACGCCGTGCAGGCTGGCGATCCGCCAGCGGTCGCCTTCGCGCACATAGCTGTTTTCGTAAGTCGCCTCGCCCCAGCGGCCCTCATGCCCCAGACGGCCGACCATCATCAGCGTGCGCCAGCGGCCTTTCGCGGTGCCTGCCGCGCTGTCGATATGCAGCACCGGCTGCAACTGCATGTGGTTGTACAACGTGCCATAGCCATAGGGCGGCAGATGGCGCAGATAGGCTCGCACCCGATCCCGCCCCGCGTAGATGCCCCGCCCGGCGATCTCCAGCGTACCGTTTTCCGCGAACAGGTCCGCCGCCTTGTCCCACAGGCCTTTGTCCACATAGTAGCCATAGGCGCCCTGCAAGTTCACCAGGTCGCGATAATCTTCCGCGGCGCGGGCGCGCTGTTCCAGCGCTTCGATGCGGGCCGTCAGCGCGGCGATGACGTCGGTCATATCTCTCCCTTTGGCTTCTACAGCTTCGGCAACGTCACGCCCTGCTGGCCCATGTATTTGCCCGACCGATCAGCATAGCTGACCTGGCACGGCTCGTTCCCCTTCAGGAACAGGAACTGGCACGCCCCCTCGTTGGCATAAATCTTCGCTGGCAGGGGCGTGGTGTTGGAAAATTCCAGCGTCACATGCCCTTCCCATTCGGGTTCCAGCGGGGTCACGTTCACGATGATGCCGCAGCGGGCATAAGTGCTCTTGCCCAGGCAGATCACCAGCACGTCGCGCGGTATGCGGAAGTATTCAACAGTACGCGCCAGCACGAAGCTGTTGGGCGGAATCACGCAGACATCGGTCTTGCGATCGACAAAGCTGTTGGAAGAGAAATCCTTCGGGTCCACCACCGCGTTGTCCACGTTGGTGAATATCTTGAATTCGTCCGCCACCCGCGCGTCATAGCCATAGGAACTGAGGCCGTAGGAAATCACTCCGTCGCGCTTCTGATGTTCCACGAATGGTTCGATCATCCCGCTGTGGCGGGCTTCGTTACGGATCCAGCGGTCGCTCAAAATGCTCATGCAGCAGGGATTCCGCAGTGGGCGGAATTGGGCAAGAGCCGTGTTGAGGCAGGGCGGACTTATCCCCCGGCCAGCAGGCTGGCATTGCCCCCGGCGGCGGTGGTGTCGATGGTCGTCACCCGTTCCGTGGCGAACCGCACGACATAGTTCGGCCCACCCGCTTTCGGCCCGGTGCCTGACAGCCCCTCTCCACCAAACGGCTGGCTGCCCACTACCGCGCCGATCTGGTTGCGGTTGACGTAGAAATTGCCCGCGCGGGCATGACTTTCGATCAGGCGGCGCGTGGCGTCGATGCGGCTGTGCAGGCCCAACGTCAGGCCATAACCGGTCGCGTTGATATCCCCGATCACCTGTTCAAGATCTTCTGCCGCGAAACGCGCGACATGCAGCACCGGGCCGAAGTTTTCGCGCTGAAGGTCGGAGATGGAACCCACCTCGATAATCGTCGGCGCGACGAAGGTGCCTTCGGCGCAGCACTGCGGCAATTCGCGCTGCCACACTGTGCGATGCGCGCCCTTCATGCGGGCGATGTGTCCCTTCAACGCGGACTTCGCTTCCGCATCAATCACCGGGCCCACATCGGTGGCGAGCACAGTGGGATCGCCGATCACCAGCGCGTCGAACGCGCCACGGATCATTTCCAGCATTCCGTCCGCCACGTCGTCCTGCAAATAGAGCACGCGCAACGCGCTGCATCGCTGGCCCGCGCTCTGGAACGCGCTGCTCATCACATCGCGCGTCACCTGTTCGGGCAAGGCGGACGAATCAACGATCAGTGCGTTCTGCCCCCCGGTTTCCGCGATCAGCGTTGCGATCGGCGCATCGCGGGCGGCCAGCGCGCGGTTGATCGCCCGGGCGGTCTCCGTCGATCCGGTAAAGGCCACCCCGGCGATGCGAGGGTCGCTGGTGAGCGCGGCACCGGCTTTTCCGTCACCGGGTGCCAATTGCAGCACATCCGCGGGAATGCCCGCCTCGTGACACAGATTCACCGCCAGCGCGGCGATCAGGGGCGTCTGCTCGGCAGGCTTGGCTATCACCGTGTTGCCGGCAGCCAGCGCGGCGGTGGCCATGCCGCTGAAGATAGCCAGCGGGAAGTTCCACGGGCTGATCGTCGCAAACACACCGCGCCCATGCAGGCGCAGCAGGTTCTGCTCCCCGGTCGGGCCGGGTAGAGGCTGCGGGGCTGAAAACAGCATCCGCGCCTCGCACGCGTAATAGCGCAGGAAATCGACCGCTTCGCGCACTTCCAGCACCGCGTCGACCAGCGTTTTGCCCGCCTCCCGCTGGCAGAGGCTGATCAGTTCGGCACTATGCGCTTCGAAAAGGTCGGATGCTTTTATCAGCAGGTCCGCCCGCGCCGCTCCGCCCAGCGCATCCCACCCCGGTTGCGCTGCCTCCGCCCGGGCTAGCATCAGGTCGATATCGGCAGGGGTGGCATCCAGCGACTGACCCACGAGCACGCGGTTATCCTGCGGAGAGCGGATTTCGCGAAGCGCGCCCTCGTTTGCAATGGCCGTTGGCGCGGCAGCCCACTCGCGCTGTTCCAGCGCGGCAAGCTCTGCCAGCAACGGCGCACGCACCAGCGGATCGGCCAGATCGACACCGGCGCTGTTGCGGCGATTGGGATAGATATCTGCGGGCAGCGGAATCGCCGGGTTCCGCTTCGGATCGATCCCGGCAAGATCGGCCACCGGGTTCGTCACCAGTTCCGCCACCGGCACTTCGGCATCGGCCATGCGATTGACGAAGGAACTGTTGGCCCCGTTTTCTAGCAGGCGTCGGACCAGATAGGCCAGCAGATCCTTGTGTCCGCCGACTGGTGCATAAATGCGCACGCGCGTGGGGTGGGCGCCCTCTTCCTCCGCCAGAACCTCGTAAACATCCTCGCCCATTCCATGCAGGCGCTGGAATTCGAACTCGCGCCCGTTGGCCAGCGCCTTCACCGCACCGATGGTATAGGCGTTATGCGTGGCGAAGGCCGGATAGATCGCATCTTCCGCCGCCAGCAGCTTGGCCGCGCAGGCGAGGTAGGAAACGTCCGTCGCCACCTTGCGCGTGAACACGGGGTAGTCCGGGTATCCACCCACTTGCGACAGCTTGATTTCACTATCCCAATATGCGCCCTTCACCAGCCGAACCATGATGCGGCGGCCGTGGCGGCGGGCCAGCGCGATCACCCATTCGCACAGCGGCACAGCGCGTTTCTGATAGGCTTGCAGCGCCAGCCCGAAGCCGTCCCAACCATTGGCGAACAGCACGTCGTCGGTCGCCAGCGCCTCGATAATGTCCATCGACAGTTCCAGCCGCTCGGCCTCTTCCGCATCGATGGTGAAGTGGATGCCCGCCTGTGATGCCGCCAGCGCCAGATCGCGCACGATCGGGAGCAGCGCCGCCTTCGCTGCGTCCGCATGCAGAAAGTCGTAACGTGGATAGAGCGCGGAAAGTTTGACCGAAATGCCGGGGCTGGCCCGCACGCCATCCTTCGCCTCGCCGGCCAGTCGCTGAATCGCGGCGGCATAGGACCGGCGATATCGCTCGGCATCGGCAAAGGTCATCGCCGCTTCGCCCAACATGTCGAAGCTATGGGTCAGGCCCTTTTTGCGTTCCGGCGCCGCCCGCTTCAGCGCCTCGTCGATCGTGCGGCCGAATACGAACTGACCGCCCAGGATACGCATGGCCTGCAGGGTCGCCTGCCGGATCACGGGCTCTCCAAGTCGCCCGACCGCCCGGCTCAGCGCCGCGCCCAGCCCGGCCTCTCCCCGTGTGCCGCCGCGCAGCACCTGCCCGGTCAACATCAGGGAGAAAGTCGCGGCATTGACGAAAGTGGAACTGGAATCGCCCAGATGGCCGGACCAGTCCACGTTAGCCAGCTTGTCATGGATAAGCGCGTCGGCGGTTTCCGCGTCCGGCACCCGCAGCAGCGCCTCTGCCAGACACATCAGCGCGATGCCTTCATCCGTGCCAAGGCCATAGCTTTGCAGGAAAGCATCCAGCCCGCTGGCTTTCCGCTCGCGAGCGCCTTCGATCAGCCGTGCGGCAAGGGCTGCAGCTTCGGAATGGGCAGCGCTGGCGGGGGCGGCCTGCCGCATCCGTTCGGCCACGCAGGTCTGTTCTTCAAGGCGATAGGCGGCGCGCAGGGTGGATCGGTCGATAGCCATGCCGCTGACTGCACCTGGTTTCATTGGTAATCAAGTGGAGGGTGAAGCAGGGCGAAGTGCGGGCTCCGAAATCGCGGTGTCTGTCACCCTGCTGCTTTTCTTAGCCCTCGACCCACCGATAACGAAAGGCATCGCCATCCCGCTCCACATGCCCGGCGGCGGTCCGGCGAAAATGGGCCGGGAAACACATCAGGTCTGTGTCGGCCGCACGCTCCATGGTCGCCTTGCGGACCTTGCTGGCCGTGGCCGGGTCCATGTCGAAGGCGAATGGCAGGTCATGGCGGATCAATTGAACCGGGTGATGGATCACATCACCCCAGAACAGCGCCGGTGGGCCGCCTGCCTGCGCGTTTATCATGCAGCAGCCGGGGGAGTGGCCAAAGGCGGGCTCCAGCCACACGCCGTTGTCGATCTCGCGGTGGGCGACGAAATCCTCGTCCACCAGTTCGCCCCGCCCGGCCTCCATCACCGGCACGATCGAATCGACGAAAGATTCCCAATGCGGCGCTTCGCCCCGGGGGTTGCCCTTGAAGTACTCGTAGTCACGCCGCCCGAACAGGTAGCGCGCCTTCGGGAAAGTCGGAACCCAGCGGCCGTTATCCAGCCGGGTGTTCCAGCCGACGTGGTCAAAGTGCAGGTGCGTACACATGACCAGATCGATATCTTCCGGCTTGAAGCCCGCGCGGGCCAGATTGCCGAGGTAATCGGTATCGAGCTGATGGACCGCCGGGACCAGCCGGTTCTTGTGGTTGCCGTCGCAGGTGTCGACCATGATCGTCAGACCGTCCAGTTCGATCACCCACGAATGCACCGCGAAAGTCATCAAGCTGCTCGCTGGGTGCGCGGTGATCTCGTCCGGCTGGTCGTACCATGTCATCAGCCGGCGCAGATCCGCGGTGGTGACGCCCGGAAGCTGGCTTTCCAGCGGCACCGGGCTTTCCATTTCGTTGACCTTATGGATGCGCATGCGACCCAGTTCGATCGGCTTCATTTCCATCTCTCCCATCCCCGGCGTTGCACCGTGAGAAGCCATGTTCTAGCCGACGATGCAGGGATGAGGAGAGGCAATTGAGACAAGGTAAGGGTGACAGCACGCACCAGGTCCATTCCCACGGCACCGTGGCGGATGCGATCGCGGCCATTCTGAAGCGCGAAGGGGTGGACATCGTCTTCGGCTACCCACGCAATCAGATCCTCGAAGCCGCCGCACGGATAGATATTCGCACCGTGATCGTGCGGCAGGAACGCACCGGGCTGCACATGGCCGATGCCGTCAGCCGCATGTCCAAGGGCGAAAAGATGGGCGTGTTCGTGATGCAGCAGGGGCCCGGCGCGGAAAACGCGATGGGCGGTGTGGCGCAGGCTTTTGCCGACAGCGTGCCGGTGCTGGTCATGCCGCAGGGTTATGCGCTCAGCCAGATGTATGTGCCCTATAACTTCAACTCCACGCGCAGCATGGCCACTTATGCCAAGCACGCGGAACCGCTGACCAGCCCGGATGAGGTGGTGCCCGTGCTGCGCCGCGCCTTCGCCATGCTGCGTAACGGCAGACCTCAGCCGGTGGTGATCGAACTGCCCTATGACGTGCTGAACAAGCCGTTCGAAGCGGCGTTCGATTATACGCCCGGCAAAGTGGCGCTGTCGCAGCCGGGGCAGGCGGATATCGATGCGGCGGCGGATCTGCTGATCGCCGCGAAGAATCCCGCGATCTACGCCGGTCAGGGTGTCCACTGGTCCGAAGCCTATGACGAGCTGCGGGAACTGGCCGAACATCTCGCCATACCGGTCATGACCAGCCTGCCGGGCAAGAGTGCGTTCGATGAAACGCATCCGCTGGCGCTGGGATCAGGCGGCAACGGCATCAATGGTTGCGTGCGGAAATGGCTGGACGAATGCGACCTGCTGTTCGGCATCGGGTGCAGCTTCACCGCCACTTCGTTCGGGCTGGCGATCCCGCCGGGCAAACGGGTGATCCATTCCACGATCGACCCGCTGGACATCGACAAGTCTGTGCCCAGCGAAGTGGCGCTGGTGGGCGATGCCCGGCTGACGCTGGCGGCTTTGACAGAGGCGGTGAAACGCCGCGTTCCGCAGCCGCGCGATGCTGCAGCTGTCGCGCAGCAAATCGTTGAAACAGAACACAAGTGGCTAGAGAAGTGGGAAGCCAGACGTTCGCAGCAAGCAAGCCCGCTTTCCCCGTATCGTGTGCTCCGCGATCTCTACGATACGGTCGATGTCGATAACGTGATCATCACGCATGATGCCGGAAGCCCGCGCGATCAGTTGGTGCCGTTCTGGAAATCGACGACGCCGCACAGCTACATCGGCTGGGGCAAGTCCACCCAGCTCGGCTATGGTCTTGGTCTGGCGATGGGCGCGCAGCTGGTTCATCCGGACAAGTTGTGCATCAACGTCTGGGGCGATGCGGCGATCGGCTTCACGGGCACGGATCTGGAGACGGCGGCGCGCGATCGCATTCCGATACTTTCCATCCTGCTCAACAACGAAGCGATGGCAATCGAATTGCCGATCATGCCGGTGGCCACGGAAAAGTATCGCGCTACCGACATCACCGGCGATTACGCGGCCTTCGCCCGGTCGCTCGGCTGCCATGGCGAGCGGGTGACGGAAGCCGACGAAATCGTCCCGGCGCTGAAGCGGGCGCTGGCCGCGATTGCGGCGGGCCAACCGGCGCTGGTTGAATTCATCACCGAACAGGAAACGGAGTTTTCCCGAGGATAACCGCGTCTTAACCACATCGCGCGATACCCGCCCCCACCTGGTCCTGGGGGCGGTTTGATGGACGACCTGCTGACGGAATTCGTCGCCGAGACGCGCGAGATGCTGGGCGCGTTGTCGAGCGAGGTCGTTGCGTGGGAAGCCGATCCGGCGGACCGCGCGCGCCTCGATACGATTTTCCGCTTCGTGCACACGGTGAAGGGCAATTGCGGCTTCTTCGATTTCCCCCGGCTTGAGGCGCTGAGCCACGCGGCGGAAGACGCGCTAGCCGATGTGCGCGCCGGCCGCCGCTCCGCCAATCGCAGGCTGGTCGATGCCGTGCTGGCCGTGCTGGACCGGATCGGCGCGATGATCGAGGATATCGAGCGCGGGCAGGACCATTCCGAAGGTGGTGATGAGGCACTGATCGCCGCGCTTGCCGTGGGGGCGGCCGAAATCGAAACGGTTGCCCCCGCGCCGGTTGAAGCGGCGACGATAAACGCCGCCGCACCAACCGCCGAACAGCGCACCATCCGCCTTCCGGTCGAACTGATCGATCAGGTGATGAGCGGCGTTTCGGAAATGGTGCTGGCCCGCAACGACCTGTCGCGGCGGATGCAGTCGATGGGCGGCGATACCGGGCTGGAAGCGCCGTTCTCTCGCCTGTCAGCCCTGCTTTCCGAAGTGCGCGACGCGATCACCCGCACGCGGATGCGGCGGATCGACGGGCTGTTCGCCACATTTCCCCGTCTGGTCCGTGACCTGTCGGCGGAGCTTGGCAAGCAGGTTTTCATCGAGTTGGAAAACGGCGAGGTGGAGCTGGATCGCGAGATGATCGAGCTGATCCGCGACCCCCTGCTGCATATAATCCGCAACGCCGTGGATCACGGCATTGAACGCCCCGCCGACCGGCGCGCGGCGGGCAAGCGAGAGGCGGGCATGCTGACAGTGTCCGCCCGGCAAAGCGGCAACACGATCCACATCGGTATCATGGACGACGGGCGCGGTATCGATGTCGACCGGCTGTCGGCAAAGGCGGTCGCTGCGGGCCTCCGCAGCGCGGAACAGATTGCGAGCATGAGCCGCGAACAGAAGATCGAACTGATCTTCGAACCGGGCCTGACCACGGCTGAAGCCGTCACCGCGATTTCCGGGCGCGGTGTGGGCATGGACGTGGTCCGCGCGAACATCGAGAAGTTCGGCGGCACGCTGGAAATCGAATCATCGCCCGGAGAAGGAACCCGATTCCTGATCCGCGTGCCTCTGACGCTGAGCATCCTGCCCAGCATCACGGTTGAGGCGGGTGGGCAGACTTTCGCGCTGCCACGATCCTATGTGGAAGAAATCGTCAGCGCCGCCGGTGGTGCGCTGGAATTCGCGCAAGTGGGCGAACGGCGCTTCGTTTCATTTCGCGGTCGCCGGATTGCCTGTGTTTCCCTGTCGGAAACCTTCGGTTTTGTAGGCGCAGTGGAAGAACCTTCGCTGTTCGTGATCCTGCGACTGGGCTGGGGCGACCTGTACGCGCTGGCAGTGGACCGGATCTTCGACCATCAGGAACTGGTCATTAAACCGCTGTCGCCCGGCATCATGCAAAGCGGCCTGTTCGTCGGCTGCACCCAGCTTGACGATGGCACCCCGGTGCTGGTGCTGGATGTCGCGGCGATCGGATATGGCGCAGGCGTTCCGCGTGAACTGCATCGGCCGGACACTGCCACTATGACTGTGCCTGCGGTGGAGCGCGAGGAACTGCGCGTTGTTCTGCTGCGAGGCGTCGATGGAGAACGGCGGGCGATCGCGATGAAGGCGGTGGAGCAGGTGGAAAGGGTCGCGGCCACAGCGGTCCGTCGTCCGGGCGCTGATGCGCAGGTGGTGCTGGGCGAGGATATCCTGCCGCTGGCAGGCATCGCCGCTGGTACCCCATTACCAGACCGGATCACGGTGCTGCGGTTGTGCGACGGTGACAGCCGGATCGCCTATGCCGCGCTGGAAATCCTGGAAATCGCCGCGCTGTCGGGCGGGCTGGCCCGCGTGGAAAGCCGCCCCGATCTGGCGGGCATCGCGCTGATCGAGGGTGAGGCGTTCGAAGTGATCGACTGCCACGCATTGTTCGCCCGGCATGCATATCTGGTGACGGGAGTGGGCCTGTCATGCCGGTTGGAAGGCGATGATGGCTGGATGCAGAACTTCCTTGGCCCGATCATAGAAGCCGCAGGCTATCGCATCGTATCTGGGGGGCAGCCAGCCGATATCGCTTTCATCACGTCCGAACATCCGGGCGCACAGCCGACAGCCGTTCCAGAGAATACCCGCCGGGCCATCCGCCTGACAGATCATCCGGGGCCAGCCGGGCAAGACGGCATCTACCGCTATGACCGCGCCGCCCTGATGGCCGCGCTGTTGAGGGCGGGGGAGGAACTGGCCGCATGATCGGAATGATGCTGGTCGTGGAGATCGACGGCTGCCGGGCGGCGATACCGGCGCTGGAAGTCAATTCGGTGATCGATCTGGCGTCGATAACGCCGGTGCCCCGCGCGGCGCCACACGTCGCGGGGCTTGCTGCCTTGCGAAGCAGGCCGCTGACGGTGATCGATTGCCGTGCCTCGCTAGGGATCGCCCCGCATGAAGCCGCACCAGCGGTGTGCCGTGCGGTTGTCGTCGAACACGAAGGACATCTCTACGCGCTGATGGTCGATGCGGCGAACGACATCGTGTCCCTGCTGGCGGAGGCTGAACCGCTGGGTGCCGATCCCGGCCCCGGATGGCGGGACATGGCAGTCGGACGGGTGGAAACCGAAGCCGGGGCGCTGATCCTGCTTGATGTCGCTTCACTGATCGAGGGACACGATCTGGGAGCCGCAGCTTAACCTAACCTTATCAATGGCAACGTAGCAAGGTCTGGAAGAAGCCAGGGAACGGGGCATCATGAAACACTGCCTGATCGTCGATGACTCGCGCGTTATACGCAAGGTCTCGCGCCACATCGTCGAAAGCTTTCAGTTCGAAGTGACCGAGGCGGAGAATGGCCGGGATGCGCTTGCCAAGTGTGAAGCGGCCATGCCCGATCTGATCCTGCTGGACTGGAACATGCCGGTAATGAACGGCATCGACTTCATCTCGGAGCTGCGGCGCAAGGAAGGCGGCACGGGGCCGAAGGTGGTGTTCTGCACGACCGAAAACGATGTCGCGCATATCCGCGAGGCGATCGAGGCCGGGGCCGACGAATACGTGATGAAACCATTCGATCATGACACGTTGCAGATGAAGCTGCAGCTTATCGGCGCAGCCTGAGGCACGCCGGTCATGGGTGCCGCGCCTGATATCGCGGTTCATGGATGGCCCAGACGTCCTACGATGGCCCCCGTCAGGGTCTTGATCGTTGACGATTCGCCTACCGTTCGCGCCGTGCTTTCGCGCGTGATCGAGGCAGAGGCCGATCTTGAGCTGGCCGCCGCGCAAGGGAGTGCGGAAGGGGCGCTTGCCCGGTTGGTCGAATGGGCACCGGATGTCATCCTGCTCGATCTCGACATGCCCGGGATGGGTGGGCTCGACGCAATTCCCCGCATGATCGAACTTGCGGCCCCGGCCCGCATTCTGGTCGTTTCCTCTCTTACAGTGCGCGGGGCTGAACACACTCTGCGCGCTCTTTCGCTGGGTGCCGCGGATACTCTGGCCAAGCCCCGTCCGGGTGAGTTCGACGACGAATATCGCGCCACGCTGTTACGCAAGATCCGCCTGCTGGGGCGCGTGGCCAAGCGGGCGCGCCTCAAGGCTCTGCCGCCGCTGCCCACGGCATTGAGGATTCACAAGGGAGATCGTCCCCGCATTCTTGCGGTTGGCGCCTCCACCGGCGGCATTCATGCGCTCGGCCAGTTGCTGGGTGCCCTGCCCGGCGCGGTATCGCTGCCAATCATCATAACCCAGCACCTGCCCGGATCCTTCATGGATGCGTTCGTGCGGCAGTTGCAGTGCGCCTCTGCCCGGACCGCATCGGTGGCGGTGGAAGGCATGCCCATCCTGGCCCGGCAGATTTTCGTCGCGCCAGGCGACGCACATCTGACCGTCGTGGCCGGTCGGGACGGCCAGCCGGTGGCCCGGCTGCACGATGGTCCCACGCCCAGCGGTTGTCGTCCGTCCGTCGATCCTATGTTCGAAAGCTGCGCGCGGCTTTTCGGCAGCAACGCGATGGGGATCGTGCTTTCAGGCATGGGCCGTGACGGCGCAGAAGGTGCAGCGCGAATCGCAGCCGCTGGCGGTACGATCATGGCACAGGATGCCGCTACCTCTGCCGTATGGGGAATGCCGGGAGCAGTGGCCAGTGCCGGGCTTGCTTCCGCCGTACTGCCACCCGATCAGCTTGCTTTGCGAGTGGTCGCCGCGGTGAGCGGCGCATGAGCGACCAGACCCGCAACGCGATCGGCATCGTCGCCGGGCTGCTGGAAGCGCGCACCGGCCAGAAACTGACCGCCGACCGGCTGTGGCGCGTGGGCAGCGCACTTTCCGGCGTTCTGCGCGAACAGGGGTTGGAAACGGTGGAGGACCTTGCCGATCGGCTCGCACGGCCCGGCCAGTCCGAGCTAGCTCGGCAGGTAGTCGAGGCGCTGCTTAACAACGAAACCTATTTCTTCCGCGATCGCGCCATGTTCGATCAGCTTTCGCTGCAGGTCCTGCCTGAACTTGCCCGTTTACGAGAAGGCAAGCGCAAGCTGTCGATCTGGTCTGTCGGCTGTTCGACGGGGCAGGAAGCCTATTCCATCGCCATGCTGTTTGCGGAGCAACGCGCACGATGGCGGGGCTGGAAGATCGAGATACTGGGAACCGATGTCGCAGGGTCTGTGATTTCGTCGGCGCGAGAGGGCAGCTTTTCGCAGTTCCAGATCCAGCGTGGCCTTTCCGTGGCTCAGATGGTTTCCTTTTTCGAAGAGACGCGCACCGGCTGGCGCGCAGGCGACGTGCTGCGCTCCACCGTACGCTTCGAAACGCACAGCGTACTCGATACGCCGCCGGAACCGGGCAGGTTCGACCTGATTCTGTGCCGCAACGTCCTTCTCTATTTCGACCGTGACACGCGCCAACGGGCATTTGACCGGCTGGCCATGGCACTGGCGCCGGATGGGTGCCTGATGCTGGGCGCGGGCGAAACGACGGTTGGCCAGACGGAACGCTTCGCTCCCCAGCCGCGTATGACCGGATTTCACCGGCTGGCCATGCCCATCCCCGTCGCTCCTCTCGCAGCAAGGGCAGGAGCCTTACGGTAAATCTCTGGTTACCTTACTTTAAGCAGTGCAGCCTAATCGGGGAACGTAGGGGTGTTACGGGACAGGAGTTCCCAGTTGTTACAAGCGATAGGCCTGAGGCAGGTTCCTCCGCCGGTGCTCGTCATCGCGCCTGTCGTCGTGCTTACGCTGATTTCCGTGGCGACAATGGCGATGGTGCTGGCCCGCACACCGGAATGGCCCTCCGCCGCGACGATCCTGATCGCGGGGGGCTCCGCCTACATCGCTGCGATGGTGCTGCTTGTGCGGTTCGGGCTGGCAAACATCGGTCGGCTCGAAGGGCTGGGCCTTACCGATACCCTTGCGCTTATGCCGAACCGGCGCGCGCTGCACATTGATTATGCACGTTATGGCGAAGGGCAGGCCAAGGCGCTGGCGATGATCGATCTGGACGGGTTCAAATCGATCAACGACCAGTACGGGCATTTCGTGGGCGACCGCGTGATCAAGGAATGCGCGCGCCTGCTGACCGAAATCTGTGGCGAGGAAGCACGGCCATATCGTCTGGGCGGCGATGAATTCGCGATCCTGGTGATCGGGCCGATCGCCGGGAACATTCTGGAAGGCATCTGCTATACGCTGCTTACCCGCCTGGCCCAGTCGATCGCCATCGACGAACGCAAGCTGACGATCGGCGCCAGCATCGGCCTGTCATCCAGCACCGGGCGCGAGGCACTGTCGTCGTCCGAATTGCTGCGTCGTTCCGACATGGCGATGTATGCGTCCAAGGAAGCAGGCAAGAACCGCTGCACCTGGTTCAGCAAGGATTTCGACGAAAACCGTGATCTGGCGCAGCAGGTGGAAGAGGATATCCGCGGCGCGCTGCAGCGGGAGGAGTTCCGGCTGGAATATCAGCCGCTGGTCGATGCGCAGGACGGGCATATTGTGGCCGTGGAAGCCCTGTTGCGCTGGGATCGGGCGGACGGATCGATTGTCAGCCCCACGCGGTTCATCCCCATCGCAGAGAAGTGCGGCCTGATCTATCCGATCGGCCTGTGGGTGCTGCGCAGGGCCTGCCGTGAGGCGCTGGACTGGGACGACATCAAGCTGTCGATCAATGTTTCGCCGGCGCAGCTTCGCAATCCGGAGTTTCCGGTCGAACTCGGGCAGATATTGGAAGAGACTGGCTTCCCGGCTTCCCGGCTGGAGCTGGAAGTGACCGAGACCTATCTCGTCGACGATCCACTCGTAGCCAATCGCAATCTCGACATGATCCGCAAGTTTGGCGTGGGTATCGCGCTGGACGATTTCGGCACCGGATATGCCTCGATCGGGTTCCTTCGGAACTTTCGCTTCGAAAAGCTCAAGATCGACCGTTCCATGGTTGTCGATGCGGTCCAGAACAATGGTTCGATGGCGATGATGGCATCGAGCATCGCGGTGGCGCGGGCCATGAACATGCAGGTCACAGCGGAGGGCGTGGAAACCGCGGCGCAGGCGGATCTCGTCCGCTCCGCAGGATGCGACCACATCCAGGGCTGGTATTATTACAAGTCGCTTGAAGCGGGAGAGATTGGTTCCCGCCTTGAACAGGCGCGCAAATATACGGGGGATGCGCATGGATATGTCGGATAACTTCGCCGGAGGGAAAGCCGACGAACTGGAACTGGATCGGGCGCGGCTGAGGGCCGGGGGCCACGGACAGGTCTGGCATGCGGAAGGCGTCACGGGGGCTTCGCCGGGGGGTTCTTTGGGCCGCAAGCTGACGTTGATGGTATGCGCTGCGGCGGGCGGTGGTCTGGTCCTGGGCCTTGCCGGTCTGGTGCTGCTGCGCAGCCTGGTAAACAGCGGCGGGGTGGATGATGGCCCGGTTCTGACCGGCGCCCTGCTCATTCTGGCCGTGGCGGCCATCGCCGCCATTTCTATCCGCATCGTCAGGACCGAGCTGATCCGGCCGATCGAAAACGTCTGTGCCGCGATGCGCGAGTTGGCGGAGGGCAACCGCGAGGTGTTTGTGCCGCATGAGGATCGGACCGATGAGATCGGCGCGATGGCCCGCTATCTGGTGGTGATCAGGAAGGCAGCCAACAAGTTCGACCGCATGCGGCAGGAACGTGAAGCCGCGACCGCCGAGGAACTGCGCAAGATGGCGGAACTGGACGCGGAGCGCCAACAGCTTCGCGGGCGGCAGGCGGAAACGCTGTTCAACCTTGCCGACAAGTTCGAACGCACGGTGGGCGACATCGTGAGCGGCGTGGCCGCAGCTTCGAGCCAGCTTCAGGCGACAGCCAGTTCCATGGCATCTGCCGCAGAACAATCGGCAATCCAGACGGGCGAGGTTTCATCCGGCCTGAACGAGGCATCAGCAGGCGTCACCGCCGCCGCAGCAGCGAGCGACGAGTTCGCGATGTCCATCGGTGAGATCAGCCGCCAAGCATCGACTTCGGCGGAACTTGCGCGTCAGGCCTCCACCGCTGCCGAACAGGCGGACATCACTATTTCGGCGCTGACGCTTTCCGCCAGTCAGGTGGGCGACATCGTGGAGATGATTTCAACCATCGCCCAGCGCACCAACCTGCTGGCGCTCAACGCCTCTATCGAAGCGGCGCGCGGCGGCGAGGCGGGGCGCGGGTTCGCGGTGGTGGCCGCGGAGGTAAAGGAACTGGCGACGCAGACCGGCAAGGCGACGGAGGAAGTCGCCACGCAAATCCGCGCGATTCAGGGAACGACATCGGCCAGTGTGGAGGCGCTGCGCGCAATCGCGTCACAAATCCAGCAGCTTGAGGCGACATCGGTTTCGATCGCGGCTGCGGTGGATCAGCAGTCCGTCGCCGGGCAGGATCTGGCCCGCAGCATCGATCTGGCCGCTCGCAATACAGAAGACGTTTCGGGCAGCATCACGCAGTTGCGCGAAACCTCTCTGGCGACCGGCGCAGCCGCCAGCCAGGTTCTTTCCAGCTCGACCGAGCTGGAGCAGCAGGCATCGGTGCTGAAGACGCAGGTGCAGGAATTCCTGACCCACGTTCGGGCGGCCTGAGGCCACCTGCAAGACTGGCCCCTGTTACACGGAACCGCTCGCCACAGGCGCCGCGCTGTGCCAAGCATGGTGCTGATAAGACGCCCGTGGGAGGGGAAATGAAGACAGGAGTTGTTGCGTTCGGCGCGCTGCTTGCGCTCGCCGGTTCGGCCCATGCACAGGTTCAGGCCCCGCCAGCCGGCGCGCCGCCGGGACGCCCGGCCATGCCGGTCTGTGCACCCAATCCCGGTGAGCCGGTGGAATGCCGGAATCGCAATGCCGCCGATCAGACACCGGCCTTCCCGCAACAGACTCGCGCACCCTTCACCCCGTCCAATATCGATCTGAAGGTAGAGGCGCTGGCCGAAGGGCTGGAGTTTCCGTGGGGCATGGCGCTGCTGCCCGATGGGCGGTTCCTGGTAACAGAACGCGCCGGACAGATGCACATCGTTTCCGGCGGTCAGCTTTCGGCACCGGTCGCAGGCCTGCCGCCGGTTCAGGTGCAGGAGATTGCCGGGCTGGACGATGTGACGCTGGACCCGGACTTCGCCCGCAATGGGCGCATTTACTGGAGCTATGTCGAAGCGCGCCCAGCGGGCAACGTATTGGGCGTGGCGCGCGGGCGGCTGGTCGACGGACCGGCTCCGCGGGTGGAAGACGTCAAGGTCATCTACCGGCAGGAACCGGACCTGAAATCGGAGCATGGCAACTTCGGCGCGCGGTTGCTGTTCGACAAGGAGGGCATGCTGTTCGTGACGCTGGGCGACCTCGCGTCCGATCCGCTGCGCCCGTATATCCAGCAGCTGGACAGCGGCATCGGCAAGATCGTGCGGATCACCACTGACGGCGCGCCCGCACCGGGCGGTCCCTTCGCCGGTCAGGCAGGTGCACTGCCGGAACTGTGGGCCTTGGGCTTCCGCAACCCGCTCGGCCTCGCCTTCCGGCCGGGCACGGAGGAGCTGTGGGAAATCGATGTCGGCCCATTCGGCGGCGATGAGCTGAACCGGATCGAGCCGGGCGCAAACTATGGCTGGCCGGTGATCAGCTATGGCCTGGAATACAGCCGCAAGCAGATGAGCGGCGGCACCGTGAAAGACGGGATGAAGCAGCCGGTCTATTACTGGGATCCGGTGATCTCTCCCTCCAGCCTGGCGTTCTATTCAGGCGACATGTTCCCGCAGTGGAAGGGCAATGCCTTCGTCACCTCGCTCAGCCAGGCGCATCTCGTGCGGCTTGTGCTGGATGGCGACAAGGTGGTGGGTGAAGAACGCCTGCTGGCAGACCGTAAGGAGCGGTTGCGGCAGGTCATGCAGGCGCCCGACGGCGCGCTTTACATTCTGACTGATGGGCGCGAGGGCAAGATTCTGCGAGTGACGCCAGGCGGATAGTCCTTTCGGTCGATCCATCCTTACCCGGCGGCCGCGCGTTCCTCTGCCAGAATGCGTTCGACCCGCCGGGTATAGGGCCTGAGGCCGAGGAGTTGGAGGGCGATGCCCAGCCCGCCGAACAGCGCCGCGCATGTCACCATGGCGTAGCGTAGCTGCGATTCGTCCTGGAACAGGTAGTCGGTGAACAGCGCCACCGCGATCGGCCCCAGTCCGCCACCGATCACCGCGATCGTGAACAGGTGCAACGCCGTAAGCTGGCCCCGGAACTCGTTCGGAGTGACTGTCTGCAAGGCAGCCACCGCGCCGGGCGAGCCAATGCCGATGACGACGACCCCGGCAGCGGACAGGCCAAGGGCGAGCCAGGGGGTAGGCATCAGCAGGGCGGCGATGGTCAGCGGCAGGCTGACGACGGCGCCCAGTATCGACAGTTTGATCATGGCGCCGGGATCGCGCGCGGCCATGCGCTCGCCCAACCATGCGCCGCCGATCAGGCCGACCGGCGTCAGCGCGAGGCTGATCGTGCCCATCAGCGGCCCGATCACCTCTGGCCCCCAGCCGAAGGTGCGGCTGTAAAACGGCACGCGCCAGTTCAGCAGGCCCATCGTTTCGATCTGCAACAACGCCACGCCGAGGTAGAACGGGGCATAGATCGCCCTTTCGCGCCAGAGATAGCGGAACACGTCCAGCACCGGGGGCTTGGCCGTCATCTCCCGCCCGCGACGGGCAGGCTCTCGCACCGTCAGCATGACCAGCAGGGCCACCAGTATGCCCGGCGCGCCGACCAGCAGGAAAATCATCTGCCAGTCGCGCAGCACGATACCCGGCGCCAGCGTGAAAGTGCGCCCGTCGAACATCCCGATCAGCGTGCCCCCGATGATCAGCGAGGTGGCGGAGCCGAGCACGATGCCGAAATTGAAGATCGAAATGGCTGTCGGATACTTCTGCCGGGGCACGAGGTCGGAGATCATCGACAGCGCGCACGGCCCCTTCAGCGAAACGCCCGCGCCGGTCAGCCCGCGCATAGCGAACAGGCTCTTGAACCCAGTTGCGAAAGCGCAGGCGGCAGTGGCCGCGCTCCAAACGAAGATGCCGAAGGAGAGGATGTACTTGCGGTTCCGCGTATCGGCAAAGCGCGACATCGGCAGCCCGACGAGGCCGTAGAACAGTGAGAATGCAAGGCCGATCAACACGCTGATCTGCGTGTCGCTGAGGACGAGATCGCGCTTTATCGGCTCGATCAGCAGCGAGATGATGCCGCGATCGACATTGTCGAGCATGTTGACCAGCGCGATGACGCCCACCGCATACCACGCGGTTCGCGCCGGTGGGAAAGGCTGAGGCCGCTGCCCCACCGTGCTTTCCATGATCCCCCGTCCTCTCCAGCCCGGCGATTTGTGGCCGGTGCTTGCGGAGAGGGTCTAACGCCGGGATTCGGGATGGCAATGCGCTTGGTAAAGCGCGCGATTCAGTCGGCCGCGACCGTTTCCCTGGCCTCGGCAAATTCACGTTCCGCGAGGAAGCGTTCCGCATCCAGCGCAGCCATGCACCCCGTGCCCGCCGCCGTCACCGCCTGACGATAGGTATGGTCCATCACGTCGCCGCAGGCGAAGACGCCCGGAACGCTGGTTTTCGGCGTGCCGGGTTCGACCCACAGATAGCCGCTTTCATCCATCGCCAGCTTGCCCTTGAACAGGTCGGTCGAGGGGGCGTGACCTATGGCGACGAAGGCGCCTTCAGTCGCGAAGTCGCTCTCTTCACCCGTCACCGTGTCGGTGAGCCTGAGGGCGGTCAGACCGCCCGTCAGAGGATCGCCGAGGAATTCGTCCACCCGCTTGTTCCACAGCACCTTGATCTTCGGATTGGCGAAGAGGCGGTCCTGGAGGATCTTTTCCGATCGCAGCTCTCCACGGCGGTGGACCAGGGTGACATCGTCGGAATGATTGGTGAGATAGAGCGCTTCTTCCACCGCGGTGTTGCCGCCGCCAATCACCACAACTTTCTTGCCGCGATAGAAGAAGCCATCGCACGTCGCGCAGGCAGAAACGCCCTTGCCGCCCAGAACTTCTTCGCCCGGTACACCCAGCCACTTGGCCTGCGCGCCGGTAGCGATCACCAGCACATCGCCCACGTATTCGTCGCCGCTATCGCCCTTTGCGCGGAAAGGGCTACCGCCCGCGATGTCCACTTCGGTGATCGTATCCCACATCATACGGGTGCCGACATGTTCGGCCTGCGCCTGCATTTCCTGCATCAACCACGGGCCCTGAATAACATCGCGGAAACCGGGATAGTTTTCGACATCGGTGGTGATGGTGAGCTGGCCGCCGGGCTGAAGGCCCTGCACCACGATCGGCTGCATCCCCGCCCGCGCGCCATAGATCGCGGCGGTCAGTCCCGCCGGGCCGGAACCGATGATGAGCATCTTCGTGGTGTGGGTGGCCATTGTATCAAGAATCCCGTCCGTGTCTGCCGTGCTAGGTAGGCGGCAGAACGGGCGAGTCAACGCGGCGGGGAGTTTGTCCACGCCGCGTTGATGGGGGGTCCTCGCGTTTCTAGCGAGTGGCCAGCCAATCCCTGATTTCTCCTGCAAGTCTGGGACCGTTTGCGAGAACCTGGCGCAGGGACACTATGCGACGTTCGACGGGACGGCGTTCGTCGGCGGGAGAGCTGGCGGCCAGGCGTTCGAGCTTGCCGATCATGGCCGGATCGCGCGAGGTGGCGGCAAGGCCCGCGATGTAGCCTTCGCGGCCGCCGGAATCGAGCAGGCCATCCACTTTCGTGCGGTTAGCGAGGGCGAAATCGAACGCGAGATCGGCGTTGCCGGCGGCAACGGCAGTGATGATCGCCGCGCTGCTGGTGCCCGCTTCGCCTGTGATGGCGAAATCAAGGGCGCGCTGCGCCAGCGCGGGATCGGTCGCGGCGCCGAGCAGGCGGTAGAACGCCTGTCGTTCGACCTGCGTCGGCGCATTGCTGGCCAGCCGCATCAGGGCATCCCACTGCGAGGCATCGGCGTTGCGGGCGACGATCGCCAGCCATGTCGTCTTGAGCGGCCCGTCAAGCGAGCGCGGGTCGCTTTCCAGCGCGGCGAAGCGGCGGCGCGCCTCATCCACCACGGCGGGATCGCCCATGTCGCCCAGTTCTGTGAGCAGATCGGCCCGCAGATCCGTATCCGCCAACGATTCGCCGGAACGCGGGTCGAAACCGAGCTGGCGGAGGCGCGGCAGCCATGCAGCCTGCGCCAGAGCAGCGACGCGATCCCGCTCGCCCTCGTCAGCGAAGCCGTGGACTGCACCCCAGCGGCTTACAGCGCCCTGTGCCACGACGGGATTGGCGTCACCCGGCACGGCGGAAAGCAGATCGAGCGCAAGGCCGATCGGCTGATAGCCCGCCTCTGCCAAAGCAAAGTTATCGCGCACCAGCCCGATCTGGTCGATCGACGCGAGCGTGGGCAGGGCCTGTGCCAGTTCGCTAACCATCGCCGGGGTATAAAGCGTGCGGAAATAACCAAGCTGGCCACCATTGACGACAACGGGACCGCATCCGGGAAGATCGAGCGAGGCGCGGCCATCGAGAACCTGCCGCGTCGGCTCTGCCCCGCCCGCGCTGATCAGCAGCGGCACGCGCCAGCGCTGCGGATTGGGGGCGACCTGATCCTTGCGATCGCGGCTGAATTCGCTTTGCGACAGGGTCAGCGCGGTGCGCCCGTCAACGCATTGCGCCTCTGCCCGGACCAGCGGGATGCCCGGCTGGAGGGTGAAATCGTGCGCGATATCCGTGATGCCCACAGCGCCGGCCCGTTCAGCCGCGTGCCACAGATCATCGCTGACCGTATTCCCGTACTGATGCTGGCGGATGTAGGCGCGGATGCCGTCGCGCCATACGTCTTCGCCCGCATAGGCTTCGAGCATGGCGATCACCGCTTCGCCCTTCGAATAGGAGATGCTGTCAAACGCCTGCGCGGTTTCCGCCACGGTGCGGATGCGCTGCACAACCGGGTGAGTGGTGGAATAACCGTCCAGCGCCATGGCGGATTCGCGGCCAGCCACGCGGCTGAGCAGCGGATACCAGTCGGGCTTGAACTTCGCCGCAGCCTTGGTTTCCATCCAGCTGGCGAAACCTTCGTTCAGCCACAGATCGTCCCACCAGGCCATGGTGACGATATTGCCGAACCACTGGTGCGCGATTTCGTGCGCCTGCGCGGTGTACATGTAGTTTTGCGTGGCGGGGCTGGTGATCGCCGGATCGATCAGCAGGAATTTCTCGAACGTGAGGATCGCGCCCCAGTTTTCCATCGCGCCGAAGAACTGCGATTCCCCGGGGGCCGCGACATTGTCCAGCTTTGGCAAGGGGTAGGGAACGCCGAAGTAATCGGTGTAGTATTCCAGAACCGGCGCCATGGAATCGAGCGCATAGCGCGCCTGTTCGCCGCTGCCCGTGGGGCTGACGATGCCCATATCCACCCCGCCCGGCCCCTTTGCCGACAGACGCTCAAAATCTCCGAGCGCAAAGAACAACAGGTAGGAGGACATCAGCGGGCTGGTCTGGAAAGTAACTTTGCGCTGGCCGCGCGCCTGCGGCTCCTCATTTACGATCGGCATGTTGCTGATCGCCATCTGACCGGTGGGCACGGTGGCGGAAAGATCGAATGTGGCCTTGTAGGCCGGTTCATCGAACATCGGCGCGAAGCGGCGCGCGTCGGCGGCTTCGAACTGGGTGAACAGGCCGCGCACCGTCTGACCGCTACGCTTGTCGGGATAGTCCAGCGCGAAGAGGCCCATGGCCTGCGTGTTGATCTTGCCGCTGTAGTCCAGTTCCACCCGGTAACGACCGGGCGCGAGCGCGGTGGGCGCGGTGAGGGTTACTAGCTGGCGCTGTGTATCGAGCGCGATGGAGAGCGGAACAGCTGGCCCGGCATCGCTGCCAAGCAGCCGCGCGGCCGTAACATCAAGGTCGAGCGCGTGGAGAGTGACGGTGCGGCCGCGTTCAAAAAGCTCGAGATCGATTGCAGAATGGCCGGTGAAGGTGAACGCCTGCGGATCGGGCTTGATGTCGATGCGGTAGTGCAGCGGGCGAGCGTTGCGCGGCAGATCGCTGGGCGTGGTTTCCGGCAGCGGGGCGAGCGTCAGGCCCGGGACTGCGGCATCAGTGGCCGGTGCTGGAATAGTGGCGCAACCGGCAAGCAGCAGCGCAGAAAAAACGATCGCGGGAAATCGGCGCAAGAGGGCGGGCTCCGGGAAATGGTATCCGAGGTAACCGCCTTAGGATCAGTGCAGCTTAAAGGGAAGCTTGAAGGGAGCCCGTTCAGGCCAGAGGCATACGCAGTTCAGCGACGAGCCCGTCAACCTTGCCGCCCGACCCCATGCGGTTGGCGAGGTGCAACGTTCCGCCGTGTTGTTCGGCAATTGCCCGGGCCAGTGTGAGGCCGAGGCCCGCTCCGCCCGTTTCCCGATTGCGGGAGGCTTCGCCGCGCGCGAACGGCTCCATCATCGCAGCGATGTCGCCCGTTGCGATTCCGGGACCATCGTCCTCTATCCGCACGAGCGCCCATTGTCCGTCCCGGGCCACGGAAACCCGCGCGCGTTCGCCGTACCGCAAAGCGTTGCCGATCAGGTTGCGCAGGGCACGCCGCAGCCAGGTGGCGCGCAGCGGCATGGCCAGACGTTGGGTATCCTCCAGTTCCACCGGCTCGTTCATATCCTCGTATTCTTCGACCACCGAGGCGACGAGCGCGCCCAGATCGGTCCGTTCGATCGGATCACTGGCGCGACCCACGCGGGCGAGCGAGAGGATGTCGTCGAGAGAGCGGGTAATGTCATCGATGGTGGCGGCCATCTTCGTCCGCTCCCCAGCATCCTCCACGGATTCGATACGCACGCGCAGGGCGGCGAGCGGGGTCTTCAGATCGTGCCCAATCGCGCCCAGCATCACATCCTTTTCATCGAGCAGCCCGGCGATGCGCGCCTCCATCGCGTTATGCGCAGCGATCAGGCGGCGGGTATCGTCAGGCCCGGTAGGCTCAAGCTGTCCGTCCACCTCGCGCGTTTCGGCGAAATGTTCGAGCCGCCGAGTCAGCGCGGCCAGCGGGCGGGTGATCCGCCTGAGCAGCAGGGCTAGCCCGCCAACCAGCACGATGTAGAGCAGCGCCGTCTGCGTGATCAGCGATCCGATCTGCTGCGGCCCACCCGTGGAAACGGGCACGCGGGAAACAAGCCATTCGCTCGACCCTTCGCGCTGAAGCGCGCCGACGATCATGTCGCCCTGGCTCCATTCGCTGCGGCGGCGCAGGTCCGGCCGTTCCTGCAAGCGGCCCATGACATAGGCATCTTCACTGATCGGCCGGGTGACGACTTCCAGCTGGTCGGGAACGATTCCCTGTTCCACCAAGATGGCGCGCAGTGCTTCTTCGCGCTGGGTCTGCCGTTGCTCGCCGGGCTGGATCGGGTTCTCCGTAGTGCGCTGAAGTCGCAATCGCCGCCACTGTGGCTGGCCTTCAAACCGAGGTTCGGCCACGAGCTGGAAAGCCAGCCCGCTGATCGCGCCCATTTCACGCCGCTGTTCGGCCGCGCGGTATTGCAGCACGGCAGAGATCGTCTGCGCCACCAGAAGAGCCAGCGCCACCGAGAGCAGCATCTGGCCCAGCAGGCTTTTGGGAAGAAAACGGCGCATCGGCTGTCAGTTGTGTTCGGACGGCAGGCGGCGGACTTCCGCAGCGAAGCGGTAGCCGCCGCCCCACACCGTCTGGATCAGCTTGGGATCGCGGCTGTCCTTTTCGATCTTGCGCCGCAGACGGCTGACCTGATTGTCAACCGCACGATCGAACAGGTGCGCCTCACGCCCCTGCACCATGTCGAGCAGGCGATCGCGATCGAGCACCTGCCGCGCGTGAGTGAGGAAGGCGATCAACAGGCGAAATTCCGCCGAGGAGATCGGCACAACCGTGCCGTCAGGATCGACCAGCCGCCGCTTCAGCGGATCGAGCTGCCAGCCTTCGAATTCATAGACCGCATCTTCTTCAGAGGTATCGGCCACAGCCTTGCTGGCACGGCGAAGGACTGAACGGATGCGGGCCACCAGTTCGCGCGGCTCGAACGGCTTGACCACATAGTCGTCCGCCCCGATCTCCAGACCCACGATGCGGTCAGTCGCTTCACCCCGGGCGGTAAGGAAGATCACCGGCAGGTTGCGGCTTTCGCTGAGATGGCGGCACAGCGACAGCCCGTCTTCCCCCGGCATCATGATATCGAGCAGGACGAGATCGGGCATGTCTTCCGAAAGCGCGGCGCGTGCCTTCGCCGCATCTTCCGCCTGCCGAACGGCAAAACCCTGTCGCGTCAGATAATCCGCCAGCGGTTCGCGAAGGCTCGGCTCGTCATCAACGAGGAGGAGCCTGATCTGCGCCGATTCGCTCATTCCGGGAAACTGGCCCCTTCGCCCTTCAGCCGGTGCGGCCACAATCTGGCGCAGACGGCACTGTAACTATTTTCAACATCCTCTTTCGGAGGTTGTAGAGCAACGGGACGCCTTCCTGAAGGGGAGCAAAGGAACCGGGCGCCCCGCCACTCGTGAACCCCTGATTAGGCGGATAATGTCGCACCCTTGTGCCGTGAAACGCGAAAAATGTCGCAATTTGTCTCGCGATCAGCGCGGTCTCCCTTGCGTCCCCTCACCCGCAGTGATGAACAAGGCCGCAGCCGTGCCGGAAACATCGGCAGTGTGCCAGACGCCGGCCGGATTGATCGCATACTCGCCCGGTGTCAGCGTGGTGCGGACTTCTTGTCCTTCTATCTCCTGTATCAGCGTCAACGAGCCTTCGGTGCAGACAACAACCTCATCCCCCAACGGGTGCATTTCCCAGACGGACCAGCTTTCCACGAAGTGGAAGAAGGAGACGAGGCGGCCCTCCCCGCCATCATCAGCGTGGCGCGCGCCATAATCGGCGTACCACTGCATCGCCCGATCATCGCGCGGGAATTCCGGCTGCGGAACCGCGACGGCGCCTTTGCCCAGGTGAATGGGGTAGTGTTCCAGCCGCTTGGCTTCACCCATCATACAACCCTTTCACAATGGCTGGCAGGCATCGTCCAGCCATGCCAGCGCCGCCCCGTCGAGTTGGGGGGCCAGCACTTCGCGCACGCGGGCGTGATAGGAATTCCACCAGCTGATTTCCGCGGCACTCAACAGCGAGCGATCCACCAGAGTCCTGTCGATCGGGGCGAGCGTGAGCGTTTCGAAGCCGAGCCATTCACCCTCCGCGCCCGGAATCTGGCGCGGTTCGACCAGCACGAGATTTTCGATGCGGATGCCGTAGTCGCCGGATTTGTAATAACCCGGTTCATTCGACAGGATCATGCCAGCCATCAGTTCCTGTTCGGTCCCGGCCTGCCCACCGCGCGCCTTTGCGATCCGCTGCGGCCCTTCGTGAACCGCCAGGAACGCACCGACGCCGTGGCCGGTGCCATGGGCATAATCGATGCCTGCCAGCCACAGGAACTGCCGCGCCAGCGTATCCAGTTGCGATCCGCTGGTGCCGGTCGGGAAAGTTTGCTGGGCAAGGCAGATATGCCCCTTCAGCACCCGTGTAAAACGGTCGCGCTGTTCCGCAGACGGGTCGCCGGGCCCGACCCAGACGGTGCGGGTGATGTCGGTGGTGCCATCGGCATATTGGCCGCCGGAATCGACCAGATAAATGCTGCCCGGCGCGATGGTTAGGTTGCTATCTTCATCCACCCGGTAATGCGGGATGGCGGCATGAGCACCCGCGCCTGAAATGGTGTCGAAACTGAGATCCTTCAGCGCGCCGGTGCCCTCACGAAAAGACTCGAGGCGGGCGGCGGCGGACAATTCGCTCACCCCACCCTTCGGCCCTTCGATCGAAAGCCAGTGGAGGAACCGGGCAATGGCCGCCCCGTCCCGCGCCTGAGCTGCTCGATGGCCGGATTGTTCAGCGGTGTTCTTGATCGCCTTGGGCAAAATGGTGGGATCGGTGAGTCGCACCGGCTGCGCCCCGGCCGCCTCCAGCGCGGTGAAAATCGCCGCAACGGAACGGTCAGGATCGACCGCGACACGCTTCCCGCCCAGATCGCTCAGTGCCCGCGTAAAATCATCGCGCGGACGCACCCGCACTGCATTGCCGAGATGCGCGACAACCTCTGCCGGAACCTTGCCGGGGGCGATGAACCAGTCCGCCGTGCCATCCGCATGGGCCACGACATAGGAAAGCGCCACCGGCGTGCGATCCACGTCCGCCCCGCGAATGTTGAGCAGCCACGCCACCGAATCGAGCGCGGAGATCACCGCCGCATCCAGCCGCCGCGCTTTCAGCCATTCGCCCACATCCGCGCGTTTCTGCGCGCTGGAGCGCCCGGCCAGTGCATCGTCCTGCACGAAAGCGGGGGCAGGCGAGGGTTCAGGCTGATCCTGCCACACGGCGTCCACCGGGTTGCGATCCACCGGCACAAGTTGCGCGCCGACATCCGCCAGTGCCCTGGCAGCGGCGTTTGCCCAGCCGGAGGTATGAAGCCACGGATCGAAACCGATTCGCGCGCCTTCGCCCGCGTTTTCCGCCAGCCAGCCGGCCAGCGAATCCTGCGGTACGGATTTGTATTCGTAAAGCCGCCCGTCCACCTGTTCCCGAACCTGCAGGGTATAGCGGCCGTCCACGAAAATCGCCGCCTTGTCCTTCAACACCGCCGCCGTGCCCGCCGATCCACCGAATCCGGTCAGCCACGCCAGCCGCTGGGCATAGGCGCCGACATATTCGGACAGGTGTTCGTCGGAGATCGGGATGACGAAGCCATCCAGCCCCTGCCGCGCCAGTTCCTTGCGAAGGGCGTCCAGCCGGGCTTCATGGGTTTGCATCAGCATTGTTGCGGTCCTTTCGGCACCTACATAGATGCGCGACATGGACGATACCACACCCGCGGCTGCGCCGCTCGCCGCGAAACAGCCCCACAGCTTCACCCATCATGGCATCACCGTGGCCGACGATTACGCCTGGCTGCGCGATCCCGGCTATCCGGAAGTGACCGACAAGGCCGTGCTGGACCATCTGGCGGCGGAAAACGCCTGGTTCGAATCGCGCATGGCGCCGCATCAGGGCACGATCGATTCGCTGTTCAGTGAAATGCGCGCCCGCATCAAGGAAGCGGACAAATCCGTACCGCAGAAGGATGGCGACTGGCTGTACTGGATCGAGTTCGAGGAAGGGGCCGAATACAAGAAGTGGTGGCGTAAGCCCGTGGCGGGCGGGCCGGACGAGTTGCTGCTGGACGAAACGGCGCTGGCGGCGGGCAAGGAATACTTCCGACTGGGCGCGATCTCCGTCAGCAAGGACGGGTTGCGGCTGGCCTATTCGGTGGACGACAACGGATCGGAACGCTTCACCGCGCGTATCAAGATTCTGGCGACGGGGGAACATCTGCCGGACGAGATACCGGGCACCCTGTCATCGCTGATCTGGGTCGCGGATGACCGGGGCCTGATCTATTCGCTGGCGAACGAGAATTGGCGCACCGACAACGCGCGGCTGCACTGGCTGGGCCAGCCGATCGAACAGGATGTGGAATTGTACCACGAGGATGACGAGGGTTTCCGCGTTTCCGCATCGCTTTCCGCCAATGAAAACTGGATCATTCTTTCCGCCGGGGACCATGAGACGAGCGAGGTCTATCTGATCCCGGAAAGTGATCCGCTGGCCGCGCCGAGCCTTGTCCGCGCGCGAGAAAAGGGCGTGGAATATGACGTGGACGAGCGTGAGGGCACGCTGTTCATCCATACCAACGACACGCACGAAAACTTCCGGCTGGCCACGGCGCCTCTGGACCGGCCGGGCGAATGGGCGACGCTGATCGAAGGGTCCGACGCGTTCTACCTGACCGGGTTCGAGCTGTTCCGCGATTTCTATGTAATCGAAGGCAGGCTGGGCGGGCTCGACCGGCTGGAAGTGCGGTATTACGACGATCCGGCGCGGATCGAGCCGGTGGAGTTTCCCGAGACGAGCTATACCGCCGGGTTCGGCAACAATCCCGAATACGACCAGACCGTGCTTCGCGTATCGTATGAAAGCATGGTCAGCCCGGCCAGCACTTACGATTACGATGTTGCGACGCAGGGGCTGACGCTGCTGAAAACGCAGGAAATCCCATCAGGATACGACAAGTCGCTTTATGTCACGGAACGACTGGAAATAGCGGCGCGCGACGGCACGCCTATCCCGGTTTCGATCATGTATCGCAAGGATCGGCGGGAAGCAGGCCCGCTGCATCTCTATGGTTATGGCGCTTACGGCATTTCCATTCCGCCGGGCTTTTCGACCACGCGGCTTTCGCTGGTGGATCGCGGTTTCGCCTATGCGATCGCCCACATCCGGGGCGGCGACGATCTGGGGCGGGCGTGGTACAAGGCGGGCAAGCTGGAACAGCGCACCAATGCGTTCAACGATTTCGTGGACGTAGCGAAAGGTCTGATCGAGCGCGGTTTCACACGGGCGGGCCGGGTCAGCATATCCGGCGGATCGGCCGGCGGCGAGCTGATGGGCGCGGTCATAAATTCGGACCCCGAACTGTGGGGCGCGGTGGTCGCGCATGTTCCGTTCGTGGACGTATTGGCGACCATGCTAGACGCCAGCCTGCCGCTGACGCCGGGCGAGTGGCCCGAATGGGGCAACCCGATAGAGGATCGCGCGGCCTTCGAACTGATCCGCAGCTATTCCCCCTATGACAACGTGCGGGCGCAGGCTTACCCGCCGCTGCTCGTCACCGCCGGGCTGAACGATCCGCGCGTGACATACTGGGAACCGGCGAAGTGGGTCGCCCGCCTGCGCGAGTTGAAGACGGGCGACCACGATCTGTTGCTGAAGACCAATATGGGCGCGGGGCATGGCGGCAAGTCCGGTCGTTTCGAATCCTTGCGAGAAACGGCTGAGGAGTTCGCCTTCATCCTGTGGCAACTGGGGATACCTGCTTGAGCAACCGCTTCGCCACGACCTTCACCGCGCTGCCCGAACACATCGACGAGAACGGGCACGTCAACAACGCGGTGTATCTGCGCTGGATGGAGGAGCTTTCGACCGCACACTGGCTGCGCGACGGCGATCCGGCGCATGTGGAAGCCTATGCGTGGTTCGTGCTGCGGCACGAGATTGATTATCGGGGCAATGTGCACGAGGGCGCGGTGGTGGAAGGGGTGACAGAGATCCTCGAACCCCCGGCGGGCGCGCGGTTCGACCGCCATTTCACCTTCACCGACGCCAGCGGCAAAGTGCTGGTGCGGGCCAAGACGACATGGGCGATGATCGACCGCAAGACCCGCCGCCCGCTGCGCGTTCCGGCAGAAGTGGCGGCGCCGTTTCTACCGTAAGGGGGAGCATAACGCTCCCCCTTACGGCGTTACGCCAGCGCTTCCGCAATCGGGAGCAGATCGTAGCCCAATTCTGCCGCGACCGCCGGGTAAGTCACCCGGCCAGCGTGGACATTCAGCCCTTTTGCGAGATGCGGATCGGCGCGCATGGCCTGTTTCCAGCCCAGGTTCGCGATCTTCAGCGCGCGGGGCAGCGTGGCGTTATTGAGAGCATATGTGCTGGTGCGCGCCACGGCGCCGGGCATGTTGGCCACGCAATAGTGGACCACTCCATCGACCACGAAAGTCGGGTTGTCGTGCGTGGTGGGGTGGCTGGTTTCGAAGCATCCGCCCTGATCGATCGCCACATCCACCAGCACCGATCCCGCCTTCATGGTGCCCAGCATGTCGCGCGTGACCAGCTTGGGCGCGGCCGCGCCGGGGACCAGCACGGCGCCGATAACCAGATCCGCCTTCGCGACCATTTCCGCCAGATTGGCCTGATTTGAAAAGCGCGTCTTGGCCCGGCTTTCAAAATGAATACCCAACCGTTCCAGCTGATCGGGATTGTTGTCCATGATCGTCACGTCCGCGCCCAGCCCAACCGCCATCTGCGCCGCATTGAAGCCGACCACGCCGCCACCTATCACCAGCACCGTGCCCGGCATCACGCCCGGCACACCGCCCAGCAGCACGCCGCGCCCGCCATGCGCCTTTTCCAGCGCGGTGGCTCCGGCCTGAATGCTCATGCGCCCGGCCACCTGGCTCATCGGCTTGAGCAGCGGCAGCGTGCCGCCGGGGCCGGTGACGGTTTCATAGGCGATGGCCGTGACGCCGGACCGGACGAGATCGGCCGTCTGATCGGGATCGGGCGCGAGGTGGAGATAAGTGTAGAGAATCTGCCCGGGGCGGAGCTGCGCGCGTTCCTGCGCCTGCGGCTCCTTCACTTTCACCACCATCTCACATTCCGCGAAGATCGGTTCCGGCCCGTCGACAATACTAGCGCCCGCCGCGACATATTCGGCATCGCTTGCGCCGATACCCAAGCCTGCACCGCTTTCGATCCATACCTGATGGCCGTGCTTGTGCAGTTCCTTGGCGCTTTCCGGAGTAAGCCCGACGCGATATTCCTGATTCTTGATCTCGCGCGGGCAGCCGATCAGCATGGCGGTTCTCCTAAGGGCATTTTGTTACAAGTGAAACTGGCGAAGGGCAACGCGCTACAAGATGAACAAACGCGATGTCGGAATAGGGGTCTGCGCGGTGCTGGTGGGGGCATCAATCGCCCTACCGTTGGGGGTGATGCTGGGCGCAGGAAAAACAGACACCAGCACTGCCCCGTCCCATGGCGGTTCACCAAAGACCGGGGCAACAACGCGCGCGATATACTCGCCCAAGGTGCTGAGCGATCCGGCTTTCCTGGCGCAGCAGCGTAGAGGCGTCGCCGCGCTGGAAGAGCACTGCCACGCGACGGGCAAGATGTGCGCGGAGGCGCGGGCGGCGCGAAAATGGCTGACGAAAAATGACGACAGCACAAAGCCCTAATCGCCCCATCACTCCGCCTTGAACAACGATAGGTCGATTGAATCGCCCACCGCCTTCAGCCCCGCGTCGCTGCCATGAAGGTGATCGCCCATGTGATAGCCTTCGCGCATTGACTGCGGATCGGCCGGATCGGCGAAAGCGGTGTCCAGCCGCACGGTGGCGTCGAAAGTGCCGGAATTGAGGATCCAGTCATTGATCCGCTGACGCGCAGCCTCCCCCTCTTCCGACCAGTAGCTGGCGCCCTTGTAAGGGCCGATCGGGCTACCGATCACCTTGATGCCCTTTTCATGCGCGCGGGCGACGATCTGCTTATAGCCCGCGATCATCTGTTCAACGGTGATCTGCGGCTGATCGATCGGCAGTCCGCCCACTCCACCGCGCTGCGGACCGAAGCGGTTGCCGATGTCGTTCACCCCTTCGAACACGATGATGTATTTCACGTTGGGCAGGCTGAGCACGTCTTCGTCAAAGCGGCTGAGCGCGCTTTCGCCCATGCCGGGGCTGAGCACGCGGTTGCCGCTGATCGCCTGATTGGCGACCGCCCATTCCTGCCCGGCGGCCTGCAAGCGGTTGGCAAGAATATCCGGCCAGCGGTGGTTCGCGCCGGGCGTGGAGCCGACGCCATCCGTGATCGAATCTCCGTAAGCCACGATAGTGCCGTGCGCGTCTGGCGAATCGACATCCACACCTGAAAGGAACGCGCGGAACTGTGCCTTCGACACAGGTTCGAACGCCTTGCCGACGAAATTGCCGGGTGGGGAAACGGTCAGTTCATCGCTGCCCGTCAGGTGGCAGGTGCAGGGCCCGGTTTCGCGCGGCAGGAAAATCTCCACCTTCATGCGCGCCAGATCGGGCACGTCGAGGTCCACCGCATCGCTGATGAAGGGAGCGCCGCGCGGGATCACCGCGCCACCTTGCCCCCCGAACGTGAGCGTGCGCGCGGTGCCGGCAATCTCCTTACCGGCATCGTCGATCCGCACGATACGCGCCGCCCCGATTTCCAGCGGGACGGAACCGTAACGGTTGGAGAAGCGCACCCGCACCTTCGTGCCGCCTTCGCTGATACGCAGGATCTGGCTGAGAGTGACATTGTCATAGCTGGCGGCAGCGAAGGGGCCTTCGGTGCCCAGCGGCGCGTGTGGCGCGGCCGTCCAACTCCCAACCCAGCGAGCCTGTGCGTCGGCCGGGGTGAAAGCGAGCACGAGCGCGGTTCCCGCGATCAGACTGGCGGCGAGCTTCATCGGCATTCCTCCCTGTGATTTCTTTCGCACGCCTATAGCCGCAGGCCCCGCAGAGCGCGAGCGCCGTTCAATCGCGCGGCTTCCCTCGTGCCGAACGGCGGCGACGCCAGCCCAGCCACATCGCGCAACTGCCGAACACCGCGCAGCCCAGAGCCAGCACGCCCGCCGCGACCACCGCCGAACCCACGAACACCGCACCGGCTATGGCGACGACGATCTCGAAAAAAATGTCGAGTACGTCCCTCATTGCAGGGGTGAACGAGCGGAACGCCAGAAAGGCACCCACGAAACGTTTGCAATCATCAGAGCGGCTTCAGACCATTGTCTTTGTTAAGCCGGGCACAACCGCGCAATAATCGTCTTCAACCTGCTGCATCTAACCTGGCGACGAAGTCCAGCAGATCGGCATTGAGGGTTTCCGGGTGCGTCGTGCACATACCGTGTGGAAGGCCGGGATATATCTTCAGCGCGCCGTCCCGCAGAAAGCCGATCGCCCGCAGCGCAGCATCCTTGTAGGGCACGATCTGATCGTCATCGCCATGCAGGACCAGAACCGGCACCTCGATTGCCTTCAGGTCTTCGGTGAAGTCGGTTTCTGAAAAAGCCTTGATACAGTCATAGTGCGCCTTGGCGCCGCCCATCATTCCCTGCCGCCACCAGTTCCAGATCACGCCCTGATCGACCTTCGCATCGGGACGGTTGTAGCCATAGAACGGGCCGCTGGGCACATCGAGGAAGAACTGCGCCCGGTTGGCTACCAGCGCCGCGCGGAAACCATCGAACACCTCCAGCGGCAGGCCATCGGGGTTGTCCGCCGTCTTCAACATGATCGGCGGAACCGCGCCGATCAGCACCGCGCCCGCCACCCGGCCCGGCTTCGCCCGCGCCACATAACGCGCCACTTCGCCGCCGCCGGTGGAATGGCCGATATGGACCGCGCCCCGCAGGTCCAGCGCATCCGTGAGAGCCGCGACGTCGGCGGCGTAAGTGTCCATCTCGTTGCCGGTATCGGTCTGGCTGGAACGACCATGGCCACGCCGATCATGCGCGACGACGCGATAGCCCTTGCCGAGGAAGAACATCATCTGCGCGTCCCAATCGTCCGCGCTGAGCGGCCAGCCGTGATGGAATACGATCGGGCGGACGTCTTTCGGGCCCCAGTCCTTGTAGAAGATTTCGGTTCCGTCGGGTGTCGTGATCACGCTCATATCGACCTCCTGCTGCCGGGCACATGTCGCGTTGGTAAGGCGAGCTTGCCGCGGGAAGATGACAAACGGAAATCTGGCCGCGAGGTTCTCGACTCGGGCGGCCGTGTTGTCAGGTTACAGCGCACGCAGGCTGCTGTCGCCGCGCATGTCGGATAGCAGGTTCAGCGCGGCGGCGGGGCAGGCATGAGGCCTCGAACCGTGCGGCGGGCGAACTTCCACTGCCCTTCCCGGCGCACCAGTTCATCATCATATTGCGCCATCATCGCAGCGCGCGGTTGACCGCTCTCTGCGGGGACCATGTAGAGCGATTGGGAGGTTGCCGTCGCGCTATCCGGCCCCGTGAAGTCCACCACTTCGTTGAAGAACAGGTGGTAGTTCGGATCGCCAAAGCCCGAGGCGTTTTCGGCAAAGACGCGGCGCATGGCCTCCCCCGCCGCCTTGCCTGAAAGCGGCTGGCCACCGCCGCCCGCGACATAGACCCCATCATCTGCGAACAGCGCAGCGAAGCCGTCAAAATCGCGGGCATCCAGCGTGCGGCCGTAATCGACCAGCAGACGATGGATCTGGGCGCGATCTTCCGTGCGATCAGCAACCGATGGCTGGCAGGCGACGAGCAGCGCCGCCGCCCCAAGCCCGCCCAGACCACGCGGGGTCAAAGCGGGTTGCCGTCGCGGTCGCGATAGATGTCGCGGCGGCCAACGTGGTTGGCCGGGCCGACCAGCCCGTCTTCCTCCATCCGTTCGATCCACTTGGCGGCGGTGTTGTAGCCTACGCCCATCTGACGCTGGAGCCACGACCCCGATGCCTTCTGGTTTTCGAACACGATCTGGCAGGCCTGCCGGTACTTGCGTTCTTCCGGATTGTCGGACGCGGTGAGATCGTCATCATAACCCAGGAAGCCGCCATCCTCCGGCTCTTCGGTAACGGAATCGACGTATTCGGGTGCGCCCTGTGCCCGCCAGTGGACAGCCACCCGTTCCACCTCCTCGTCACTTACGAACGGACCATGGACGCGCTTGAGCGGGCCGGAGCTGGGTTTATAGAGCATATCGCCCTTGCCCAGCAGCTGTTCCGCGCCCTGTTCGCCAAGAATTGTGCGGCTGTCGATCCGGCTGGTGACATGGAAGCTGACGCGGGTGGGCAGGTTGGCCTTGATGACGCCGGTGATGACGTCGACCGACGGGCGCTGCGTCGCCATGATAAGGTGAATACCCGCCGCACGGCTTTTCTGGCTGAGGCGCTGGATCAGCACCTCTATCTCCTTGCCGACGGTGACCATGAGGTCGGCAAGTTCGTCCACGATCAGCACGATCTGCGGCAGGACCGGATAATCGAGCTGTTCTTCCTCCACCAGTTCCTCGCCCGTATCGGGATCGAAGCCGGTCTGGATGCGGCGGCCAAGCGGCTTGCCCTTGGCGATGGCCGCCTTCACCCGTTCGTTGAAGCCGCTGATATTCCGCGCGCCGATGTCGCTCATCATCCGGTAACGGCGCTCCATCTCCTCCACCGCCCATTTGAGCGCGCGAACGGATTTGGCCGGTTCCGTAACAACCGGCGACAACAGGTGTGGGATGTCGTCGTAGATCTTGAGTTCCAGCACCTTCGGATCGATCAGGATCAGACGGCATTCGGACGGCGTGAAGCGATAGAGCAGCGACAGCAGGATGGTATTCAATCCCACCGATTTGCCCGAGCCGGTCGTCCCCGCGACCAGCAGGTGAGGCATGGCCGCAAGGTCCGCCACGATCGGTTCGCCAGCGATATCCTTGCCCAGGATGATCGGCAGGTTGCCCTTGTGATCCTGGAACGCCTCGCACGCGGCCAGTTCCTTGAAGCTGACCATCTGCCGGTCGGCATTGGGCAGTTCGATGCCCATCACAGTCTTGCCGGGGATGGGGGACACGCGGGCGCTGATGGCGCTCATGTTCCGGGCTATATCTTCGGCCAGACCGATCACGCGGCTGGCCTTGATGCCAGGCGCGGGTTCCAACTCGTACATCGTCACCACCGGACCGGTACGGACGGCGGTAATTTCGCCCTTTACGTTGAAATCGTCGAGCACGTTTTCCAGCAGGCGGGCGTTGCGTTCCAGCGCCAGTTTATCCAGCTTCGGCCCGCTATCCCGCGGGGGGTCGGTCAACAGGTCAAGCCCCGGAAGCTGACAGCTTTCAAAAAGATCCTTCTGCTGCGTTTTCACAGCGGGCTTCGCCGGGCGCGGGGGCTGGCTGGGATCGACGATTTCGGGCGGCCTGCGCGGGGGAGTATCTGCCTCCGCCACGGGTTCCGGCCGGGCAGCGACGCGGCGATCCTTGCGCGGGGCCGGGGCATCATCCCCATGATCGGCGTCATCGGTCCACGGCGTGCGGCGCAGGACATGCGGCAGGCTCATCAACCGGGCCCAGTCGAACGCGAAGATACGGCCCGCGATAAATGACCCGCCAGCCAGGCAGAGCAGCCACGCGGCGGCTATGGCCCAGAACTGCCCCGCTTCCGGCAGCAGCCCGGCGATCGCGCGGATCGCGCCCGCCCCGAGCAAGCCCGCGATGCCGCCCAGCGAAGCGGGCAGGTTGCCCCACCCTTCCGTCGCCAGCGTAAGCACGGTGGAAAGCAGCACCATGCCCAGCAGCAACACCATCACAGTACGCCACCAACGGCGGCCATGCGGCGTCTCTTCTTCCTCCGCATCGCGCCACAGCTTGCGCGCGAAGGCATAGAGCATGGGCAACAGCAGCGCGGAAACAAGGCCGAACAGGAACAGCGCCCGCTCCGCCGCCCAGGCCCCGGTGCGGCCCATCCAGTTACGCACTTCTTCACCAGCGGCGGTGGAAGCGGAAGGATCGGTCTGGGTGTAGGAAACCAGCGCGAGCGCCAGAAACACAGTCGCAGCGCCCAGCACCACGGCACCGGCAAGCTGCGCCGCGCGAGTGAGCGAACGGCGGAAAGCCGCGCGCCAATCAGCGCCCTGCGACCTCGTCATCGCGCGTGAAGCCATGATGTTCCCTTTACGTCCACTGGCCTGCATCATCCTCTTCGCGGGACTCGGCGTCAAGAATCGGGTTTCTGCGCTGGATTTTCCGCTTTCGCGGGAATGACGAGCGTCAGGAAAGGGCGTCTATCGCGGCCCAGCGTGGCCAACCGAGTTCTTCCGCGCGGGCGGCGTTCATGCCGCCCAGTGCGATGACCGGCGCTTTGCTGAGTGCGGCGAGTTGGCGAAAGCCATCCGCGCCGAGCGTTTCCGCACCGGGATGAGAGCGTGTCGGAAACACCGGCGAGAGAAACACGCCGTGCGCCCCAATATGATCGGCGGCGGCGATTTCTGCCGCGTCGTGCGCTGTAGCGAGGCGGAGGGCGGACGCAGGGACGCCCCCCAGAGTGGATGCCGAACCATAGAAGCCATCAGCTTCCCAGCGCCCGCCCAAGCTGCCGGACACGATCACCACATGATCGAAGGAACGCGCGACCAGCGCCAGGCGGTCAAACCGCGAGCGGCGAGGTGCATCGTCCAGATGGTAATGGCGGAATACGAAGCCCGATCCGCGCGGCAGGCGGGCCAGCGCGCCTTCAAGCATGGCATCGTTCCGCTGGTCCGAGAGCAACCATAGCATCGGCAGGGTCTGGCGTGCGCGCATCGTGACGCTATAGCGCGGCCGATGGAAAGCGCAGCCACCCGCCTTGCTGATATCGAAGATCGTATCGCCCACGCCTGCCACATCGCGGCGCGCGGGGCAGACGAAGTAACACTGATCGCCATCAGCAAGACTCATCCCGCACAAGCCATCGTGCCGCTGATCGAAGCGGGCCAGCGCGTGTTCGGCGAGAATCGCGTGCAGGAAGCAGAGAACAAATGGCCCGCGCTGCGCGAACGCCATCCGCAGGTGGAACTGCATCTTGTCGGCCAATTGCAATCGAACAAGGCGGATGAAGCCGTGGCCCTGTTCAATGCGATTCACTCGCTCGATCGCCTCAGCCTTGTCAGCGCGCTGGGCAAGGCGATGAGCAAGGCCGGACGACAGGTGCCGTGCTTCGTACAGGTCAACATCGGGGCCGAGGCGCAGAAGGGCGGATGCGCGATTGCCGATCTGCCCGCCCTGCTGGCCGAAGCGCGTACGGCCGAAATTCCTCTGTCCGGCCTGATGTGCGTGCCACCACTGGGGATCGAGCCCGCGCCGTTCTTCGCCATGCTGGACAAGCTGGCGCGCGACAACGGGCTGGAAGGGCGCAGCATGGGCATGAGCGGAGACTTCGAAACCGCGATCATGCTGGGCGCCACGCATGTGCGCGTGGGCACGGCCCTGTTCGGCCAGCGCGATTGATCAGCCGGGGTAAAGCACCGCCCGGTATTCCTGATCTTCCAGCGCCCGCCCGGCGCCCCGCGCCACGCAGTTCAGCGGATCGTCCGCGCGGATCACGGGCAGCCCGGTTTCCTGCATCAGCACCGTATCTATGCCCGCCAGCAGAGAGCCGCCGCCGGTCAGCACGATGCCGCCCCCCATAATATCGGCGGCAATTTCCGGCGCAGTTATTTCCAGCGACCGGCGCACCGCCTCGACAATCTGGCTGACAGTTTCGGCCAGCGCCTCCACGATCTCAGCCTCGTTGACGATCTTTTCGGTGGGGACGCCGCGCACCACGTCGCGGCCGCGAATGCGGGCTTCGCGCGGTTTCTCCCCATCGGCCAGCGTGGCTGCGCCGATCTCGAACTTCACGCGTTCGGCGGTCGCTTCACCGATGACCAGATTGTGCGCCCGGCGAACATAGGCGCTGATCGCCTCGTCCATCTGGTCGCCCCCGATACGGACGGAAAGGCTGACGGCCAGCCCGCCCACCGATAGCACACCGACCTCCGTCGATCCGCCGCCGATATCCACCACCATGGATCCGATCGGGCGCGTGACGGGCAGGTCAGCCCCAATGGCGGCAGCCATCGGTTCTTCGATCAGCCACACGCGACGCGCGCCCGCGTTGGACGCGGCATCACGGATCGCGCGGCGTTCCACCACGGTGGAGCCGGAAGGAACGCAGATTGCCACTTCCGGGTGGCCACGCAGCCGTTCACCCGCCGCAGCCCGCGCCTTGACCATGAAGTGCTTGATCATCTGCTCAGCGATTTCGAGATCGGCAATCACGCCATATCGCAGGGGGCGGATCGTCTCCACGTTGTCGGGCGTCTTGCCCATCATCAGCTTGGCATCATCGCCCACGGCGCGAACGCTGCGGATGCCGTTGACCGTTTCCATCGTCACGACAGACGGTTCGGCCAGCACGATGCCGTGCCCCTGCACATAGACGACCGTGTTGGCCGTCCCCAGATCAATAGCCAGATCCGCCGCGCGCAGCGGGAAAAACCCCATGAAAGACATTAAGAACCCGTTTCAACCCGGCGCGGATGCGCCATCTCTGGCGGATCAAGCCCCTTTCCTGTCTGTCGTGTGAACCGCACTGGTCTGCACGGCCCTGAACGACAGGCGGTGGCGGGAAGGCGTTCAGCCGAGATTGCCGCTTGTAAAATCAGGGCCGCTCTAGCGGTTCGATGAATGTGCTGGAACGCAAGGTCCATCGAAGCTGGTCCGACGTGGCGCCCGGCACATCGTTGACGCGCCGCAGGACTAGCTCGCCATGTTCCGGCGGGCGGGCCAGATTGCCGCCATCGGTCAGCGTTCCCGGCACCGTGCAATAGAGCGAACCCGCAGCCCCTTCTGTAACCGGTTCTTCAGCGGCAATCCGTGGCGCGGAATAGCCTGTGAAAAGCGTGGTCAGGCGCACGCTGTCGATCAGCGGATCGTTCCAGACCAATGCCGCGCGGTCGAACTGGCGCGCGGCAAGAGCATCGGCATAGAACCGCGCAACGGTGGCGCAATCGCGGCTCTGCAAATCAGGGAAGTCATCGACCTGCGCGGGGCGCCCGGCAGACTGCACCGGCTCCGTCACGGTGGGCGCAGGTTCAGTCCCGACAGGCGCCTCCGAAGGGGCGGAGGCTTCTTGCGGGGAGGAATCGCAGGCGGAAGCCAGCAACAGCGCGGCCAGCGCGAGGGAGGCCGCCGGACGGATCATCCCGCGCGCACCAGCGTACCCGCGCCCCGGCTGGTGAAGAATTCCAGCAGCATCGCGTGGCCAACGCGCCCGTCCAGCACAACCGCGGCTTCACACCCGGCCTCGACCGCGTTCACGCAGGTTTCCAGCTTGGGGATCATCCCGCCGGTAATCGTCCCGTTGGACTTCAGGTCAGCGATGTCCGCAGGCGTAAGGTCCGTCAGCAGATCGCCGTTCTTGTCGAGCACGCCCGGCACATCGGTGAGCAGGAACAGCCGCTTGGCGCCCAGTGCACCGGCAATGGCGCCCGCCATGGTATCGGCATTGATGTTGTAGGTATGCCCATCGTCACCCGCCGCGATCGGCGCGACCACGGGGATCATTCCGGCGCGGCTGGCGGTTTCCAGGATCATGGTATCGATCGACTGAGGTTCGCCCACGAAACCGAGATCGATCGCCTGTTCGATCTGGCTATCCGGGTCCTTGATCGTGCGGTTGACCTTGCTGGCGGTCATCAAACCGGCGTCCTTGCCGGAAATGCCGAGAGCCTTGCCCCCCGCCCCGGCGATCCAGCCCACCAATTCCTTGTTGATGGCACCGGACAGGACCATTTCGGCCACTTCGGCAGTCGCCTTGTCCGTCACCCGCAGGCCATCCACGAACGTGCTTTCGACACCCAGCTTCTTCAACATCGCGCCGATTTGCGGACCGCCGCCATGGACCACGACTGGGTTGATGCCGACAGCCTTCAGCAGCACGATATCTTCCGCGAAATCGCGCGCCGCCTCTGGATCGCCCATCGCATGGCCGCCGTATTTCACAACGAAGCTGCAACCGGCGTAGCGCTGAAAATAAGGCAACGCCTCGATCAGCGTTTCCGCCTTGGCGAGCTTCGATTTATCCTGAGCAGCAGTCATGGCGGAGCGCCTTAGCCGTTGCCATGACCGCTGCATAGGTCCGTAAAGGCTGCTCGCAACAAGGCTTCTGCGCCTGTTTACGCGCCCGCGTTTTCCGCAGTGAGCATGCGTTGCAGCACAGCCACGCGGTGCCGCTCTTCGCGCCACTCACGTTCAGGCTGGCCAGAGATCAAACCGAGCAGGGAGGCAAGCTCCCGCTCCCGATCGGCAAGGGTGGTTTTCGTCGTCATCCCACACTCCTTTCGTGGGATCGACTCCTCCGCGCCGCGCCGGTTCCGGCTGCCGGGCCTATTTAACGAACTGCTGGATGGCGTAACGGCACGGTTCCTGATCGCAATCGATCATGTGAACGAGGATGGTGTAGATGCCATCCTTGTTCGGCCGGGCGGAAACGATCGGGAAATCATCGACTTCAACGTCGGTATCGATTTCCCGCCCCGCCGCATCATAGAGCGTGAGATCGATATCGCTGCAATCGGTGTCGCAGGCGCCGATCAACTGGGTTTCCATGCCCGCACCGATGCGAATGGTCAGCCGTTCGCTTGCCCCATCATCGAGGGAGCCTTCATGGGTGAAACCGCCGTAGTGATACCCGTTCTCGAAATAGGTTTCCGCCGCCGCGTCGATCAGCCTCAGCACCTGTTCCGACCATTCGTCAGCAACCGCCGGCGGAGCAAACAGCAATCCGGCGACTACCGGAACAAAAGAGATCACGCGACGCATGTGGAAATCCCCCGTTGATACTGCGCGACGCTCATCCCAATCGCCCGCTACTGTCAAGGAGGATCAATCCCGGTGGAACGCGATTTCTTCCCTCTCGACCGATTCACCCTATGCCGCTAAGCGCCGCGCGATGACGGACTATCCCAGGACGGCGCACCTGATGCGCCGCGGCGCCGAGTTCCTCGGCAGCGAACATGCGATCCTGTGCGGGGCGATGAGCTGGGTTTCCGAACGGAACCTGGTCGCCGCGATCAGCAATGCCGGTGGCTTCGGCGTGATCGCCTGCGGGGCGATGACGCCCGAACTGCTGGATGCGGAAATCGCCGGCACGAAAGCGCTGACGGCAAAGCCGTTCGGCGTGAACCTGATCACCATGCACCCCGACCTGATGGAGCTTATCGAGGTCTGCGGCCGTCACGGCGTGGGCCACGTGGTGCTGGCAGGCGGCATCCCCCCTAAGGGTAGCGTGGAAGCGATCAAGGCATCCGGCGCGAAAGTGATCGTGTTCGCGCCCACGCTGGCGCTGGCCAAGAAGCTGCTACGCTCTGGCGGTGACGCCTTGGTGATCGAAGGGATGGAGGCAGGCGGCCATATCGGCCCTGTCGCCACCAGCGTTCTTGCGCAGGAATTCCTTCCCGAACTGGCCGAGGAATACATCGTGTTCGTCGCCGGTGGCATCGGCCGGGGCGAAGCGATCGCCGGCTATCTGGAGATGGGCGCGTCAGGCGTGCAACTCGGCAGCCGGTTCGCCTGCGCCACGGAAAGCATCGCCCACCCGGACTTCAAGAAAGCCTTCTTCCGCGCCAATGCCCGCGACGCGGTGACGAGCGTGCAGATCGACCCGCGCCTGCCCGTGATCCCTGTGCGTGCGCTGAAAAACAAGGGTAGCGAGCTGTTCAACGCCAAGCAGCGCGAAGTGGCCGACGCGCTGGATCGCGGCGAGGTGGAGATGGGCGAAGCCCAGCTACAGATCGAAAAGTTCTGGGCCGGGGCTCTGCGCCGCGCGGTGATCGACGGCGATGTTGAGCATGGCAGCGTAATGGCCGGGCAATCCGTCGGCATGGTGAACAAGGAAGAGCCGGTGGCCGATATCATGGCCACGCTGCTGGCAGAAAGCGAAGCGGCGCTGGAGCGGCGCTAGACGGAAGGAGCCGCGCGTGTTCGCCAAGCTGAAGCCGATCTGGGAACTGGAAATCTTTCGGAACCGAATTCGGCTAACCGAGCTGGCCACCGGACGCACAGGCGAAAGAACCGCAACATATCCCTTCTCGACGGCATCTTTACTTATCGCCGAGGACCAGTGTCTGGAACAAGAAATCCGTATGCTGTCGAACGAGTGCTTCGGGCGCCCAGGTATTTTCGGCCGCTTTCCTGAGGTGCAGGTAGTGCACCTTGATGCTGTCGTCGCAGCAGCGGAGATCGCGTTGCTGAACGAGGCTCTTGTAAACGTAGGCGCCTCGAAGATCGTGTTGCCCGAGGCTACCGACTTGCGATGAGCCGCAAGCCGGTAGGCCAAAGATAGCGTAGTTAGCCCAACACCGCCGCAAGCATCCACACGCCCGCGGCGACGAAGCATCCGGCGGCGATGAAGCGCACCGTCTTCAGCGAGATACGGCGAACCAGCGCCTCTCCCAACAGCACGGCGGGAACGTTGGCCAGCATCATGCCCGCCGTTGTTCCGGCGGTTACCAGCAAGACATTGTCGAACTGAGCCCCAAGGGCGACAGTGGCGATCTGCGTCTTGTCGCCCATCTCGACCAGAAAGAACGCGACCGCTGTGGTCAGGAACACACCGCCATGCGCGCGTGGCTCCCCATCGTCATCCAGCTTGTCGGGTACCAGCGTCCACAGGCCCATGGCGATAAACGAGATGGCAACGGCGATCTGAAAAGCCGTGCTTTCGAGCCAGCTGGCGGCAGTATGGCCCACAAGTGCTGCCAGCGCGTGATTGGCCAGCGTTGCCACCAGAATGCCCAGGATGATCGGCAGCGGCTTGCGAAAACGGCTGGCGAGCAGGATCGCCAACAGCATGGTCTTATCGCCGATCTCGGCCATAGTGACCAGCAGGGTGGAGGTAAGAAACGCGTCCAAAGGAATTCTCCGGGGCCGGGCGGAACAACGACACAACGACATCGCGCCACCCCGCCCGGCAGGCGGAGGCGCAATGTCATTGGTCTCGCCCGAACCTTTCGGTTCCCTGCCGCCATGGCCTCTCAGCCAAGTGTGTTGACGGGCAGGCCCGTGGCGGGATCGAATCCCGAAACGGCCGGCTACTCCCCAGATGACGCGGCGCCTGTACGACCAGAGCCGATGCAGCGCAAGGGGCAAGCGCGGAACCTATTCGCCAGTCCGGCGCTCTATCGGCAAGGCAATCAAGGAGATCGACATGATCGGCAAAATCGTTGGCGCCATGGCCGGTGCGAAGATGGCGAATAGCGTAAGCGGCGGAATCGGTGGCACCGGTGGCGCGATACTGGGCGCCGGTGCGGCGAGCATGGCCAAGCGCCTCGGCCCCATTGGACTGATCGCGGCACTGGCGGGCGGCTATGCCCTGAAGCGCCATTACGACAAAACGCATGATGAAAAGCCCACGACCGGGCCGAAGCCTAAGGGCAAGCGCGCCGCTGCCTAACGCGTTCCCGCCAGCCCGAGCATTACTTCAAGTAGTTGTTCGGGCTGGTCGGCCATCACGAAATGGCTGGCCTTTGTTTCGTGATATTCCCACGAAGAATCGCCCTTCAACTTCTCGCTGAAGCGCACGAACGGTGTGGGCTGCCAGTCTGTGGCGAAGATATAAGCGCGGCGCGCGATCTTCGCTTCTTCCCCTGTATATCGCACCGCTTCCGTCAGGGTCAGCAGCGGATGGCGGCCGACCTGCCCCGGTACCGGCTGGAAATCGACCGACCCGATCGGCGCGACGAGGCCGGGCGTAAACTTCTGGCTGTTGATATACCAGCCGTGTTCAAACGGGCCGGTGATGTCCCACAGGCTTTCGCCATCGCCGGGCACGAAGGCATCGATATAGGCAATTGCGTCAATACGCGCGCCAAGCCGGTTAGCGACGCCTGTGATGACCATCCCGCCATAGGAATGGCCCGCCAGAATGAAGCGATCGAACCCGGCTTCTTCAATCTGGCCGCAAACGTCATCGACATGATCGGTGAGAGTGATGCCGGGGTGCAGTTCTTCCGAACGCACGCCTAGACCGGTCAGCGCTGCGACCAGCACGCGGTGGCCTGCGGCGCGTAGTTCTTCAGCCAGACGGCCATAATAGTACCCGCCACCCCATGCGCCGTGCACCAGCACATAATCCGCCATCGCCGCCTCCCTTTGATGGCCGGACCTTACCCAGACGCCGCGCGCGGGCAAGAAAAAGGGGAAGAGCCTTGCGGCGCCTCCCCCGTTTTCCTGTGCCGTTTAGGGCTTAGCCCTGGCGGCCCGAACGCCAGCCAGCCTGATAGGTGTCACCCGCCATCTTGCTGTACGGAACCGGCGAAGCGATCGCACGGACGTTGAGCTGCTTGTGCGGCTCGACCGTGGTCTTCTTCGTGCCGCCGTCTTCCTCGCCCCACACAACGTGGAGTTCGGTGCCGAGCGGGATTTCATGATCGATGGTCGCCAGGCTGAGCGCCTTCTTCTCGTTGTACGAGTAGCCGGTGAACAGCGACAGACCAACGGTGTTGCCGTCAGCGTCCACGACCTTGTCGTAGTTGCTGTTGGCGTAGTTCGCGAGCGGCAGATCGAAGAACTTGTACTGTTCGCCTTCCGGATCGAACATCGAGCCCTGGATCTTCTTCATGTCGTCCGCGCTCCATTCCAGCGTAACCTTCTTGCGCTGGGTGGCCGGGTCGATCTTCTTCAGCGCGTCGGCGCCGATGAAGTCATGGTCGAACTTCACGAACGGGCCGTAGCCCAGTTCCCACGGGTTCAGGTAGTATTCGTCGATCGACTTGCCGACGAAGGAACCGCCGATCGCGCCGGTAGCTTCATAGCTGTCGGCACCGAGCCATTCGCGGTAATCCTTCAAATCGTCGCCGGTGTAGATCGGAGGCAGCGGGCTGGGGATCCAGCCGGATTCCAGCGTGTTCGACGGATAAGCGCGCGAACCGACGGCGATCAGGCCGAATTCTTCACCAGCCTTCAGGATCTCGTCGCGGATGTAATCCTGCTCTTCATACGGACCCCAGATTTCGAGACCCGGCGAACCGGCCATGCCGTGACGCAGGGTGCGGACGGTCTTGTTGCCGATCTTCATCTCGCTCATGTTGAAGAACTTGAGCTTGTCGAGCGGAGCGCCATTCAGCTTCTCGATCACGTTCCAGGCCTGCGGGCCCTGGATCTGGAAGCGCCACGAAATGCGGTTCACCGGCTTGCCCATCGGGCGGCTGGGCGAACGCGGATCGTTGATGATGTCGACGTTGTAGCCACCCTTCTGGGCCTGGAACATCAGCCAGTTGGCAGCGGGAGCGCGGCCCACATAGACGAATTCTTCCGGAGCCAGGTAGAAGATGATGCCGTCACCGATGACGTGGCCGGCCGGGGTGGTCGGCACGTACTGCTTCGCCTTGTTGACTTCCCAACCGGCGGGCGAGTTGACCATCGTGTCGCTGAGAAGCTTCAGCGCGTCCGGACCCTTGATGTACAGGTCGAACATGTGGTGCGACTGATCGAACAGAACGGCCGAGTGCTGCCACGCCCACTGCTCGCTGCGCCAGTTGGAGAATTCCGGGGCGACGACGGGATAGACGTAGGCGCCGATCTGCGAGTTACGCAGCTTGGCGACGATGTCGGGGGTGTTCTGCAAAATCTGTTCTAGATTAGCGGCCATTCCTAGTTCCTCTCATCCGTGAAGGAATCACATACGCGAAATTTGTATGCGGCGCATACAATATTGGGCTAGGTGTGCAAGGCCCAATGAGAGAGGATGCGGCGCCATGAATGTCGAAGCGCTGGACCATGTCAATATCATCACCGACCGGTTGGACGAAACGGCGGAATTCTACGGAAATCTGCTGGGTCTGGTCCGCAAGGACGCGCCCCCGCCGCTGACGCCGGAGACCGCGACATGGATGTTCGATGCCGAAAATCGCGCGATTATCCACATCAACTCGACCGACTGCTATCGCACCTATGACCGCGAGGTGGAGCCCGGCGCGCTGACCGGCGCCCTGCACCACGTCGCGCTGAAATGCGTGGGCTATGACGAGGTGAAAGGCAGGCTGGATGCTATAGGCGCGGACTATCAGGAGAACCTGGTCAGCGCGATCAGCCTGCGGCAAATCTTCACCGCCGATCCGAACAATGTTCTGCTGGAACTGAACTTCTTCGCAGATTGATCTGAGACCCCATCCCGGTCAGGCGGGGTTCTGGCGTCCAGCGTTTACTTTCTGAGATCCCGCCTGCGGCGGGAGTATAGCAGATGGTGCCGCGTATACACAGGTTGGCCCCAGCAAGAGCTGATGCAGTGCCGGGAATTGCACTGCGCAGCGGCAATGGCTGCCATTCTGTGTCCACGATCATTGAGGAGGGGTCGCCGAAATTGCAGCCTTCCCGGTTCAAAATGCTCGCGTCAAAAGCCGCCATAAGTACAGGTCTTCGCGACAACGGAAATTGGGACGCCTCCCGGTCCGCTTGTTGCAGATCAATACAGGAAAGCAGACTCTCAGTTGACGACAACAATTGCAGACAGTGGATGGTAAGTGCAGAAGCTCGACTATGTCCGACGATTGGCGAGCCGAGATGCTAGGTACGCTGCCCTATCTGCGGGGGCAGGACTTCATTCGAAAGCCATACAAAGCATATCGGCATGATTGGGAACATGACCATTGCGCCGTTTGCGGTGTGACGCTGATGGAACCGGGCGCAGAAGGAAAGGATATTTTGCACGAAGGTTATGCCACCACGCCAGGCTACCAATATGGCGAGGACTACGAGTGGGTTTGCGCCGAATGCTTCGCCGCGTCGAAAGATACGATGGACTGGAGGGATGTCACCATCGTCTGAACGACACCGCCTGATGACCGCTCACAATCAAGCTCTCGCCGTATGGTTTATATGCTGCACCATCTGCTATAACCCCGCCTGAGTGGGGAAGCGGAAGGTTACACCGGCTTTGTCCCGGCGGTCGTCGTGCGATACATCTCGCGCCGGTAGCCGTCGTAGTCGTTGGGGCCGAGGTGCATGGTGCCGCGGTTGTCCCACAGGGCAACCATTCCCGCTTCCCACCGCAGGCGGCAGGTGAAGGCCGCCTGAGTGCAGTGGGCGACGAGGAAATCGATCAGCGGCTTCGCCTCGTGCGTGGTCATCCCTTCGAAACCGGCGCTGTAGGTGTCGCAGATATAGAGCGATTCCTCACCCGTTTCGGGGTGTGTGCGGACGAGCGGGTGGAAGGTGCCGCGCTGCCCCTGTTCGAACTGCTCCTTGTCGGCGAACGGGATCGCCTTGCCCATCAGCTTCGCCTGCGTGGCGTAGTTATTGGCCGCGCTCATATGCACGCGCAGGGGGCGCAGCATGTCCTGATAGGTCTTGCTGAGGTGGCGATAGGCCAGCGCACAGTTCGCCCAGCTTGTATCCCCGCCAAAGGGCGGCACTTCCACCGCGCGCAGGGTGGTGATGGCGGGCGGTTCTTCCAGAAAGGGGCTGTCGGTGTGCCAGCCGCCGCCGAACAGGCTGGCGGCCTTCGTTTCCGCCTCCTTGATGATGGGATGCACTTCGCGATGGCCGGGCACGCCCTGCGTGTAGGCATCGACGGCGAAGGGGCCGAGACGCGCGCCGAACTCCTCGTGCTCTGCATGGGTCAGGTGCTGGTCGCGCAGGAACAGCATCTTATGGCGATAAAGCGCCTGCTTGAATTCCTCGAACGCGGCGTCCGACATATCGGGCAGGCGCACGCCGACGACCTCTGCCCCCATCGCTCCGGACAGCGGCTCCACCCGGATATGCTCATATTCCAGAGCATGGTTGTCGAATTCACCCGCAGGCGTGACACGCACTTCCCACATGGCTGCTCTCCTGCCCGCGTTCTCAGCCCAGTTCGATCACCGTCTTGGCGAAGCTTTCCGGCCCCCAAGCGTGGGCGTAGGCTTCCTTCGCCTGTTCGAAGCCGAAGCGCGCGCCGATCAGCGGCTGGATGCCATTGGCATCGATCGCAGCGTTGAGACGCCGGGCCATCGAGGCCGAGCCGACGAAGATACCGCGCAAGGAGCCGCCCGTCATCATCAGCGCGCGGGGATTAGGCCCACCTTCGGGCGACAGCACGCCGATGAAAGCCACTTCGCCTTGAGATCGCAGTGCCGCCATCGACTGTTCCGCCGTGCCCGCACCGCCAACTTCGACCACCTTGTCCACGCCGCCGAGTTTCTGCCCGACATGAGCGCCCCAATCAGGCGTGGTTTTGTAATTGATCGTCTGCGCCGCCCCCAATTCGCGGATACGGGCCAGCTTATCGTCGCTGGAGGACGTGGCGATCACCTCGCACCCGCCAGCCCGCGCCAATTGCAGCGCGAGCATCGACACGCCGCCGCTGCCCAGCACCAACACCCGGTTGCCGGGAACGAGCGCGCGCGGCCCCTCATAGAGAGCGTTCCATGCCGTGACCCCCGCACAGGGCAATGTTGCAGCCTGTGCGAAATCGAGGCTTTGCGCCATGGGCACCACGCCGCTTTCAGGCAGTGCCACCAGTTCCGCCAGCATGCCGGGCGAGAAGCCATCGCCCAGCGCCGGGCCCATGCGTGGCGGGCCTTCTTCCCACTGGGTGAAGAAAGAGCTCTGCACGCGGTCGCCTGCCTTGAAACGGGTTACGCCCGCGCCAACCGCAACGACTTCGCCCGCGCCATCGCTGAGCGGCACCGCAGGCGCCTTCAGCGCGCCGCCGAAATACTGGCCGGCCGCGACCGCGAAATCGCGATAGTTGATCGAGCAGGCCCGCACCCGGATCAGCACTTCGCCGGGGCCGGGCTCAGGATCGGGCAGGGTTTCCAGCGCCAGTTTGTCGAACCCGTCGGACCCGGCCGGCAATCTCCATGCGCGCATCGTGTTCTCTCCTGTATCGAGGTTAGCGGTCGCCGCTCCATGTCCGGAGGCCGGGCTGGGTGCGGTCTTCGCTTTTCAAGGCTGCGGCGACGGCGGGGCGGGCAGTCACCCGATCACGCCATTCGATCAGGCGCGGATAGTTGGCGGCCACTTCCTTGTCCGGGAACATCCGTTCCACCATCATCCCGCAGTGCGAATAGAAATTGATGTCGGCCAGGGTGTAGGCATCGCCCGCCAGCCATGCCGTTTCGCCAAGCTGCCGTTCGACCTTGGCCAACGCGTAATCGATTTTCTCGCTGGCATTGGCGAGGTCCGCTTCTGAAAAGCCGGAACGCGCCGTCGCCCATTTCTTGCGCTGATCAGGCAACGGGATGTGGCTGAGCAATTCCTCGAACGTGCCTTCATCGATGTTGCGCGCGATCACCCGCACCAGTCGGTGCCAGCCGTGCATCGAAACGTGGTTCATCACGTGCTCGTCCACGAACTTGTTCCAGTATCGCATCCGCGCGGCGCCCGCCGGATCGCGGGGGCGCAGGGCGCCACTTTCCGGCTGGGCATCGGGGAAGGCGTCTTCCAGATACTCATTGATCACCGTGGTATGGGTGATGATCGTGCCGTCGTGATCCAGCACCGGGACCTGCCCTTCCGGGTTGATGGCGACGAACCAGTCCGAATGCTGTTCGAACTTGTGCAGGTCCACATAGATGCTCTCGTAATCCAGCCCCTTCTCTTTCAGGGGAATCATGGATTTGAGCGAATTCGCCAGCGGTTCGGCGTGGTAGTATTTCAATGCCATGGTCAGACCTCGATGCTCTCCAGTACGCCGCCGTCCACGGCCCAGTCTTGCCCTGTTACATGGCTGGCCGCATCGCTGAGCAGGAACGCGGCGACTTCCGCCAGTTCTTCAGGCGATCCCATGCGGCGCTGAGGCACGCGCGCCTCGATCCGGCCCTGTTGTTCGGGCGGGATGCGATCCAGCGCCTCTGTGCGGATGAAGCCGGGGATGATGCAGTTGGCGCGGATGCCGTGCGGGGCCATTTCCACCGCAATCGCGCGTACAAGGCCCAGAACGCCGTGCTTGCTGGCGACATAGGCCGGGTTCATGCCCAGCCCACGCTTGCTGCCCATACTGCCGGTAACGAGGATCGTGCCCTTCCCGGCCTCTATCATCGGCGGCAGGACCTTCTGGATCGCCCAGAAAACGGATGTCAGGTTCACCCGCAAGGTTTCATCGAACATCGCAGGATCGAAGCTGACGGCGGGAGTGAAACCGCCGGTCAACCCGGCGTTGGCGAATAGTCCTTCAATCGGGCCAAAGTGGGCGGCGGCTTCATCCAGCGCGCGTTCGAGCTGATCCTTCTGACCAACGTCAGCGGCAAAGCCAGCCGCGTTTGGCCCGATTTCGGCCACCGCCGCATCCAGCGCATCACGGCGCCGGGCAATCAGGGAAACACGCGCCCCGCGCTTCGCCAGCAGCGTTGCACTGACCAGCCCGATGCCGCTGGAGGCACCAGTGACGACGATATGCTTGTCGGCGAAATCCACTAGCTCTCTCCCTTGACGAACGCCGCCCACGCCGGGGCATCCGGGTGTCCGTTGTTTTCGGGCGACCATTGCCGCTCCATCAAGGTTCGTGCCTCACCCTCCGCCATCCCGCAAGCATCGCGATGCCAGCGATAGAAGAAAGCCGATACGCGCCAGTTCATGACGCAATGAACGTGCACCGGCCCAGCCCGCTCGGCTCTCTCCAGCGCCGCCGCGAAGTCGCGGTAATGCGTTTCGTCCGGGGCATCGAACGGCACGGGGATATGCGTGTAAGCAATCCCCTGCTCGGCCAGCAGGGCGCCTTCATCGGCCAAAGCCTCAGGATGGTCCGCCAGCGCCAGATTGATGACGTGGCGCACCCCCATTGCAGACAGACGCGCGGGATCCCGCGCAGTCAGTATACCTGAGGTGGTGACACGATCCGACAGCCGCTGCCATGCGCGAATATCGGCAGGATCGTTCACCGTCTTGCGCCTGCCCGGGGGAGAAGCGCTTCGCCGATCAAACGAGGCCCAGCAGCTTCGCCGCGTTGTCCTTCAGGATCAGCGGCATGACTTCTTCCTTGAAGCCCACTTCCTTCGCCGTGGCAATCCACTTGTCAGGGTGGATCAGGGGGAAGTCGCTGCCGAACAGCATCTTATGCTTCAGCTGGGTGTTCGCATACTGGATCACCTGCTTGGGAAAGTACTTCGGGCTCCAGCCCGACAGGTCGATGAACACATTGGTCTTGTGCAGCGCCATCGACAGGCTTTCATCCACCCATGGCCAGCTGGGGTGGGCCAGAATGATCTTCATGTCGGGGAAATCGACCGCGACATCGTCGATCAGCATGGGCTGGCCGTACTTCAACCGCATCCCGCCGCCGCCGCGCATCCCGGTGCCCATGCCGGAATGGCCGGTGTGGAAGATGGCAGGCAGTTTGTATTCGTTGATCACTTCGTAGATCGGATAGGCCATCCGGTCTGCGGGATGGGCGTTCTGGGCAATGCCGTGGAACTTGAAACCCTTCACCCCATAGTTTTCAATCAGATCACGCGCTTCCCGCGCGCCCAGCTTACCCTTGTGCGGGTCGATGCTGGCGAAGGCGATGCAGATATCATCGTTCTTAAGCGCCTGTTCGGCCACTTCGTAATTACTGACGCGCTTCGCGCCCATGCCGCTTTCACAATCGACCGTGAACAGCACCAGCGCGATCTGCGTTTCGCGATAAAGCTCGATCACCTCCGGCATTTTCGGCCGTTCGCGCGGCGCCTTGAAATAGGCGCTGGCGGCATCGAAGAACTGGCCCATCACCGGATCTTCCGGATCGTGGCACGATACCTCCGCGTGAACGTGGACGTCGATGGCGCGGATCTTGGAAAGGTCGATGGGCAAAAGGAATTCCTAGTTGGAAGCAGAGGGAGCGCGCCCTCAAACAGAGCGCGCTCCCTCCATCTGACTTACAGCTTCATCAGCACCGATTTGGTTTCGAGATAAGCCTCGAGCCCAAGGCGACCCTGTTCGTGGCCGATGCCGCTTTCCTTGTAGCCGCCGAAGGGCAGCGCCGGGTCGATCATCGCATGGCAGTTGACCCACACGGTGCCGGCCTTGAGCTGGCTGGCGATACGGTGGGCTGCGCTGGCATCCTTCGTCCACACGCCGGCGGCGAGGCCATAGGGCGTGTCGTTCGCTTCGCGCACAACGTCATTCAGGTCGTCGAACCGCTGGGCGACCACGACCGGACCGAAGATTTCTTCGCGAACGACGCTCATCTGCGGGTTCACGTCGGTCAGGATCGTGGGGCTGACGTAGTAGCCGCCATCGTTGCTGGGCACGTCGCCGCCCATCAGCACGCTGGCGCCATCACGCTTGCCGGCTTCGATATAGCCGAGCACGCGTTCATGCTGTTCCTTGCTGACCAGCGGGCCCATGTGGGCGGCGGGATCGAGCGAGGGGCGCGGAGCCCAGAAATCGGCGGTCTGGGCCATGCCTTCCACCACTTTGTCGAACACGCTCTTGTGCGCATAGAGGCGGCTGCCGGCCACACAGACCTGACCCGAGTTGAAGAAGATCGCACCCGCCACGCCCGGCGCGGTTTCGGCGACATCGACGTCGGGCATCACCACCACCGGGCTCTTGCCGCCCAGTTCCAGCGTGACGTGCTTCAGCGTTTCGGTAGCGTTGCGGTTGATCAGCTTGCCGATTTCGGTGGAGCCGGTGAAGGCCACCTTGTCCACATCGGGGTGCTTGACCATGCGGTCACCGCCAGTGTGGCCATAACCGGTGACGATGTTCACAACGCCCGCCGGTACACCAGCTTCGTCGATCAGATCGGCCAGACGCAGCGCGGTCAGGCTGGTCTGTTCGGCAGGCTTCAGCACCGTGGTGCAGCCTGCGGCCAGCGCGGGGGAAATCTTGAGGCAGGCCATCAGCAGCGGGAAGTTCCACGGCACGATCTGCGCACAGACGCCCACCGGCTCCTTCAACGTATACGCGAACATCATACCGCCGGGCATGGCATAGGGGGCCTGCGTTTCACCGCCGACCTTACCGGCCCAACCCGCCATGTAGCGGAAATGAGCGGCGGCACCGGGCACGTCCACCGCGGCGGCCATGCCCTTGGGCTTGCCCACGTCGATCGCTTCCAGTTCGGCCAGCTCATCCGCATGGGCTTCGATCAGGTCGGCGATCTTGTGCATGATCTTTTCACGCGCGATAGGCGGCAGGTTGCGCCAGCGGCCATCGTCGAACGCGGCGCGCGCAGCGGCCACGGCACGGTCGATATCCTTGTCGGTCGCTTCCACGACTTTCGAAATGACCTTGCCCGAAGACGGGTCTTCGACATCGATGGTCGCCCCGCCAGAGCTGTCCACCCATTCGCCATTGATGTAGAGCTGCGGCTTGCGATCGAGCGCCTTTTTGACGGCAGGCGAGTATTCCCGCTGAGTGCGATCGATGGTGGTGACTTCGTTCATAACCAGGTCCTTTCCCGAAACGAATCCTTGGCCCGCAACCTAGCAAATCGCCATGCAGCGCGCCATTCGGCCCCCTTTGCTATCGCTCATTACAATCGCGGGGCCAAGCTGTCGATTCCCTATGCGCCGGGCCGTTCCAGCGCCTTGTCCTCGTTGGCTCTTTTGATGACGTACTGGCGAATATCCTCGATCTTCGCGCGGCTGAGCGACGGGGCGAAGGAAACCATGCCGTTATCCTTCAAAGCACCGTCATGAACGATGGCCATCCAGGTATCCGCATTCTCCAGTGCGGCGCTGCGGCGCAGGTCTGGCAGCACGGTCGATCCGATGGCGGCATCGTTGTGGCACTGGCTGCAATAGCGGCCAAAGCTGTACGCGCCTGACGCCACCTGCGCGGCCGAACCGGTGAATGCAGGGGGATCGAGCGGGCGACGGTCCAGCGGCGGCGCGTCCGGCAGCTTCGCCGTACCGCCCAGCTTGAACACCAGCAGACGGCTGATGTTGGGAACCGGGCCGGACTGTTCCGACAGCATGCCGGTGGGCGCCAGTGGGAACAAGCCGCCCCAGCCTGCCAGCACGGCTACGTATTGCTCGCCGTTCACGGTATAGGTGATCGGCGGTGCGATGACGCCCGTCTGCGCCCCGAACGACCAGAGCTGGCGCCCATCGGTGGCGGAATAGGCGACGAATTGCCCGCCAGCATTACCCTGGAACACCAGCCCCCCGCCGGTGGACAGGAGACCGCCGTTCCATGGGGAGGCGTGGGGAACGCGCCAGCGCTCTTTCCGGGCAACTGGGTCCCACGCGATCAGCGCACCTTTGGTGGAGGCGACCGCCCCAGCGCGCACATCGGCATCGGCGGGCATAGCCGTGGCGGAGAAATCCAGCCCGGTGTTCATGCCGCGATTGAGATCAGGCTTCCACCCGGCTTCAGGGAAATAGGGGAACGAGGCCTCCATTATCGGGATGTAGACCAGCCCTTCAGTCGGGTTGAATGCCATGGGGTGCCAGCTGTGCCCGCCACCAGCGCCGGGGGTCGCCACGAAGAGCTTGCGCGTCTGGTCAAAGCGGGCTTCGGGCCTCACGATCGGACGGCCGGTTTTCATGTCCACGCCATCGGTCCAGTTCTGCGGGACATAGCCGTTGGCGCTGATCAGTTCCCCCGTCGCGCGGTCCAGCACGTAGAAGAACCCGTTCTTCGGTGCCTGCATCAGCACCTTGCGCGGTTTCCCGTCTATCTCGAGATCGGCCAGCATGATGTGCTGTGTGGCCGTGTAATCCCACGTTTCGCCGGGCGTTTCCTGATAGTGCCAGACATATTCGCCAGTTTCAGGCCGCACGGCGACGATGGACGAAAGGTAGAGGTTATCACCACCACCCGGCGAACGGATCGACTGATCCCACGGCGACCCATTACCCACGCCGATATAGAGCAGGTCGAGATCGGGGTCGTAGGCCATGCCATCCCACACCGTGCCGCCGCCGCCCAGTTCCCAGAAATTGCCCTTCCACGTCTCCCGCGCGCGGGCGAGGTAATCGGGTTCCTGCCCATCTTCCCCCGGTGCGCCCGGAACGGTGTAGAACCGCCAGAGCTGCTTTCCCGTGGCGGCGTCATAAGCGGTAACGTAACCGCGCACGCCGAATTCGGCGCCGCTGTTGCCGATGATGACCTTGCCATCGATCACCCGGGGGGCGCCGGTGATGGTATAGGGCTTCGTCTGGTCCACCGTGACGACAGACCACGCTTCCTTGCCGGTATCGCGATCCAGCGCGACCAGCCGCCCGTCCAGCGTGCCTAGGTAAAGCCGGTCTCCCCATGCGGCCATGCCGCGGTTGACCACGTCGCAACAAGCCTTGGGCGCGGTTTCGCCGGGCACCTGCGGATCGTATTGCCATAGCGGTTCCCCGGTGGCGGCGTCATAGGCTTTCACCTTGCTCCACGCGGTGGTGATGTAGATGCGGCCATCGATCACCAGCGGCGTGCCTTCCTGCCCGCGCGCGGTATCCAGATCGGCGAACCACGCCAGACCCAGATCCTTTACCGATGACGTGCTGATCTGATCCAGCGGGCTATATCGCTGTTCAGAGTAATCGCGGCCATAAGTGATCCAGTTGGCGGTGTCGGCAGCGGCGTTGATCAACCGCTCTTCATCCACCGGGCCTTCAGGCGCCTTGTCCTTGCATCCGGCCAGCGCCAGCACCGCACAGACCACAACCACGCCCAGACGAAACCCGTTCATCATCCTGCCCTCCCGGCCCCGCCCTTCAGCGGGCGGTGGCGCATTTGTAAGCAATGCTTACGATTGCCGTGCCCGTCCGGTCAAGCAAGCACAAAGCGGCAATATCGGGCCGCATTTTGCCCGTTGCGGCACCGCATCATTTGCGCCTATCTGGGCACCGTCAGTCGAGCGCGAGCCCGCGTTATGACCCTGGCTCAAAGAAACATCTTTGCCAGACAGGACACTTCAATGCCTACCAAACTGCCGTCCCGCGCCGACCACGTCGGCTCGTTCCTCCGTCCGCGCAGCGTCATCGAAGCGCGCGAACACAGGGCCGCGGGCAATATCGATTATTCCGAACTGCGCGCGATCGAGGACAAGGCGATCACCGAACTCGTCGGATGGGAACAGGGCCTTGGCCTGAAAGCCATCACCGATGGCGAATTCCGCCGCTATTTCTTCCACACGGACTTCCTGCTGCAACTCGCCGGGGTGGAGGAACGCGGCGGACTGAAGAAGGCGTTCAAGAACGATGCCGGCAAGGATGTGCAGTTCGCCCCGCCGGTAATGGTCGTGACCGGCAAGATCGAGCATGTGAAGCCGATCCAGCTGGCTGACTATCAGTATCTTGCGTCGAAAGTCGGCCCGGATGTGATGGCCAAGGTATCGATCCCCAGCCCTACCATGCTGCACTTCCGCGCCGGGCGCGCGGGTATCCCCCAGGACGTCTATCCCGAGATGGAAGACTTCTACGCCGATGTTGCCGCGGCCTATCGCGCCGAGGTGGACAGCCTGGCGGCGGCGGGTTGCCGTTACATCCAGATGGACGACACCAACCTCGCCTATCTGTGTGATGACGAGCAGCGGGCTGATGCCACGCGGCGCGGGCTCGACCCGGATGCGACCACGCGGCAATACGCAAAGCTGATCAATGACAGCTTCGCCAGCGCGCCGGCCGACATGATCAAGGCCGTGCACCTGTGCCGGGGCAACTTCCGTTCAAGCTGGGCGGCCGAAGGCGGTTACGAGCCGGTCGCGGAAATCATGTTCAACGAGCTGGATATCGACGCCTTCTTCCTTGAATACGACGATCCGCGTTCGGGCGACTTCGCACCGCTGCGCTTCCTGCCGAAGGGCAAGACGGTCGTGCTGGGCCTCGTCACCACCAAGCTGGGCGACCTGGAAACGAAGGACGACATAAAGCGCCGGATCGACGAGGCGACGAAGTTCACCGATCTCGACCAGCTGGCGCTGAGCCCGCAGTGCGGCTTCGCCAGCACGGTCCACGGCAACGACATCACCACGGAACAGCAGGCGGACAAGATCCGGCTGGTGGCAGAGGTCGCCGAAGAAGTCTGGGGCTGAACTTCTCACCCCACTCGCAAATGAAAAGGGCGGCCTCGTAAGAGGCCGCCCTTTCTGTTCCCAAGCCGTAGAGGCTTAGAAATCCTTGCGGACGCTGACACGCCATTCACGCGGCTTGCCGACCTGAGCATAGGCAGTTCCGGCGAAGGCATAGACCGCGTCAAAGCGGCCCGGCATGTAGTACTTGTCGAACAGGTTGGTGACTTCCAGCGCGACCTCCAGATCCCGGTCCGGGTTCCGGTAGGTCAGCCGGGCGTTACCCAGCCAATAAGCGTCATAGTAGCGGTAGTCGGTACTGACCAAGTCCAAGCCATATCCAGCAAAAGCTTTACCGCGATATGAAACATCGAAGCGAGGAGTCAGCGACCCTTCATTGCTAAGACCTATTTCATACTGCACGCCTCCGCTAAACGTCACCTTCGGCGAAACGATTGGATCGTCGAGCGTTGTGGACGTGCCCACCGCAGGGGACAGCGTGGTGTACTTCGAGTCCAGCAGGCTGAGCGAGCCGTCGATCATCAGGCCATCGGTCGGTTCCGCGAACAGTTCGGCCTCAACGCCCCAGATCTTTCCATCGCCAGCATTGGCAATGACCGCGCAGGGGCCCCCGCCATAGGCCGAACAATCCGACAGACCGAGCTGGATATTTTTGTATTCGTTATAGAAGCCCGAAACGTTGAACCGGGCGAGGCGACCAAAGAGATCGGTCTTGATCCCCGCTTCGTAGGACGTGACGGTTTCCGGATCGAATGTACCGTCGATAGCGTGCTGCGGCAGGAACGGACGTGCTGTTACGCCCCCGCCCTTAAAGCCCGTACCCACGGTGACATAGGCCATCAGTTCCGGCGAGAAGCGATAGTCGGCCGAAACGCGCCAATCGAAACGATCGCCATCGTAAACCGACTGCACACCGTTCAGCAGCTTGAGATTCAGGGGATCGGCCACAAGCGGTGTTCCATCAGGCGCGAGGCGCACGAAGGTATAGTCCTTGTGCTCGTCCGTATAACGAATGCCGCCGGTAAGGGTGAAACCATCTGTCGGCTTGATGATCACCGTAGCGAACCCAGCCTTGCTGTCGGCATTGATCGGGTCATTACCGCGGAACTGCGCCGCCACGCCCGGGATGATGTAGCGGATATCCTGAATGGTGAAATACGTGCTGCGCTGGTCGGAATAGAACCCGCCCACGGTGAAATCGAGGAAGTCGCCGATCTTGCCGTTGAGGCGCAGTTCCTGACTGACGAACCAGAAATCCAGATCGTTATAACCCGCCGCTGACCGGTTCAGCGTCGGCGTGAAGTCATCATCCGTTCCCCAGATGTTATTATATTCACGATACGCGGTAATCGACTGGAACTGCAGGCTGTCATTCAGATCGATCGTCAGGTGACCGGATACGCCCCAACCTTTGAACAGGTTGGTATTGCCCGTATTCCAGTCTCCCATCACACCCATCGCGGGCATTTGCCAGCTGGCGTAAGTGCAGAACCGGCCACACAGGAAGTTCGAGGTATCGCCCGTTGCGACGATCGGCACTTCGGCCGCGCTGTTGCGCTTCGACCGCTGGTAATCCGCGATTATCAACAGTTCGACGTTGTCCGTCGGCTCCGCCAGAACGGAAGCCCGCACGCCGGAATAGTTGATGTTACCCAGATCGGCGACAACGCAATCGGCCGCTCCGGTCTGGCTGGCAATGCCTTCAGGATTGCCGGGGTTGGCGCAGCCATAATCGATCTGGTCGACGTAGCCGTCCTGTTCCTTGTGAACTGCCGAAATGCGGCTGTAGAGCCCCTCGGCGATCGGGAAGTTCACGCCACCACGCAGTTCCATGCGGTCGCGGCTGCCATAACTCCCCTCAACAAAGGCTGAGGGCGTGGCGTTGGGCTTCTTCGAAAACAGCTTGATCGCACCGCCGATGGAGTTGCGGCCTGTCAGCGTGCCCTGCGGTCCGCGCAGGATTTCTACCCGCTCAAGATCGAGCAGGTCGAAGTTCGCGCCCGTCAGCGTCGGATAATAGACGTCATCGACATACAGGCCGACGCCCGGTTCATAGGCCGGGTTGAAGTCAAACTGACCGATACCGCGAATGGAGGCGCCCATCGAAGCGCCATAGGCCCCGCCCATTTCGTTCAACGTCACACTGGGCGCCTGGCGAGCGATGTCCGCGATATCGTCCTGATTGCGCGCGGCCAGCATGGCGGCATCAACCGCCGTGATCGCCAGCGGGGTATCCTGAAGGCGCTGTTCGCGGAACTGCGCGGTGACGATGATCTCGCCACTTGCTGCCTGCCCTTCATCGTCCTGCGCCGCCGCCGGAGCGGCAGTGAGGGCAATCGCCAGAGCGGAAATACTGGCAGTAAACGCGAGGGGAGTATTGCGCAGAGCGCAACGACCGTCGGCCATCCTCTTCTCCTGTATCTTTGTTTGGACGGCGGTATCCGCCATCGAATTTGTAAGTAGAAGATACAAATTAGCCGAAGCAACCGCCGCCTACATTTCCAGCTCAACTAACCCCTTCTGTGATGCAAACGGGTGACAATATGCGTTGGATTCAGGCATTAAAGTGGCGGCAACCTGAACACTCGTTCAGCATTGCGCTGCATCAGCATCAACTTGTGTTCTTCCGAAATGTTCAGCCGGTCATAAGCCGCCACCTCATCCGAACTCTGCTGATAGGGATAATCCATCGCATAGAGCACTCGGTCGGGGCCGAGCACATCCATGCAGAACCTGATCCCCGGTTCCCACCCCACGCCACTGGTGGTCACCCATAGGTTGTTATGGAAATAGTGGCTGATCGGATGCTTCAACTTCATCTGCCGCCCGCCACGCAGATGCGCCCGCCCGTCAGCATTCCCCTGCATCCAGTCGAAGCGATATAAATGCAGTGGCAGACATTCACCCAGATGCCCGATCACCAGCCGCAGTTTCGGAAACCGGTCAAACGCCCCGGAGAGGATCAGCCCCATCGTGTGCAGCCACACGTCGTGCGGAAAACCGGCCAGCGCGCCGAAAAAACCACGCATTTCATAATGCGCGGCGCTGAACGGCGCGGTGGGATGGATATAAAGCGCCGCATCGGTGGCTTCGAGCGCTTCGAGGATGGGGAAGAACTCTTCCTCATCCAGATAGCGCCCCTGAAAATGCGAGTTGAGCACCGCGCCGTTTAGCTTCAATTCGCCCATCGCGCGCTCGATCTCCCTGACCGAACCTTGCACATCACGCGGATCGAAAGCTGCGAGTGCCGAAAAGCGATCAGGGTGGCGACGACATGCTTCGGCGGCAATGTCATTCCCCTCCCGCGCCAACGCCGTCCCCTCGCCGGGCCGGACGACCTGCACGCCCGGCGCCGTGAGCAGCAGTAACTGCCGATCAATGCCGAATTCGTCCATGTGGGACAGGCGCAGATCGCCCAGATCCTGCAACATTTCCTGCAAGCTGGGCATGCGGGAGAACATGCCCGCCATTTTCAGACTGTCGTCGTTCGGTGCCGCGCCGCTTTCGAGGTAATCGACCTGCGCCTTCACCAGCGCAGGGAAAGTCCACGCCTCTTCCGTGGCGATACGCTTGTAAGGGGCATTGCGATCGATCTCACCGGCAGGAGGGGCAAGGCCAATGCGCGTGCGATGGCTGAAATCTTCCTTGAAGTGGCCTTTCAGCCCCGCTTCGCTGCCATCTTCCAGCAATGCCATCCGCGCCTCTCTTTTCAGAACATCCCGTTATCGTTCATCGACCGCTCCGGCACTGGCTGGGTCACATCCCAGTGCTCGACGATCTGGCAATTCTCCACCCGCAAAATGTCCACCGCGGCCGCGCCCCGATCTTCCGGCGAACTGAAACCATGCAGGTGGACGACGATGTAGGGATCTTCCACCAGCACGCGGTGAACCACCATCCTGTGGCCCGGATTGCGTTCGTAGAAGGGTTCCAGAAAAGCGATGGCGGCATCCCGCCCATCCGTCGCATGCGGGTTATGCTGCCGGTAATCCTCGGCCACAAAAGCCTCGTAAGCTTCCCGCACTTTGCCCTGTTCGTAGAACAACGGGATGAAGCCATCGGCGATCTGCTGCACCGTGCGGCCACAAGCGGGAACGGCGGCATCTTCCGCCAGCGCAGGTGCCGCAGCAAGGATCGCTGCGATTACCGGCGCGGCGGAAAAGTGCCGCCGCGCCATCAGAACATCCCGTTTTGGTTGGCGGACTGTTCCGGCACCTGCTGAACCACGTCCCAGTGTTCCACGATCTTGCAGTTCTCCACCCGGAAGATATCGACCACGGCAGACGGCGGCCCCGCGGGATTGAACCGCGCTTCGTTATGCACTGCCACCAGATCGCCATCGGCGATCACGCGATGGACGATATAGCGCGCTTCGGGGTTCGCATCGAAGAACGGCTGCAGGAAATTTACCGCCGCATCCCGCCCGGTGGCAGCGAAGGGATTGTGGTTGATGTAATCGGGGTGAACCCAGGTTTCGAACGCCAGCTTGGCGTTACGCTGTTCGAAAAACAGGGGAATGAATTCGTCCAGCACTTCGCGCGCCGACATAGTGCAGGACTGCTCCGCCGCGGCGAGCGCCGGGTTCGCCACAGCGGGCGCGGCGCTGGCGAAAAACGCCGCCGCCATGATCGCTGAACAGACGCGCATCACGCTCTTTCCTTGCCCGCCAGAATCGCACCGAACTTCGGATGCGCGAAGTGCATCGGCACGTCGTGGCGATAGGGCCAGGTCTTGCGGTATTCTTCCGGTGGCAGCAGTCGATCGGGGCCGACCGGATCTTCCGGATAAAGCTTTTCCGCAGGCTGGAGGTGGCTGGTGGTATGCGCCCAGCCTTCTTCGTAATCACCCTGCCACTGCATTTTGTAATCGAGCCGCTGGATCTTCCACACGCCGTTTTCACGCACGTAGTCGTTCTCGTAGATGCCGGCTTCCATGAACTGCTGGGGCATGAAGTCCGGCTTGGCTTCCAGAAAATCGTCATGCCATCCGCCGAACAGCATGCCGCGGAAACGGCCCTTGGCCGTCTGCCGATCAGGCGCGACGGTGATGATGTCCTGCATCTGGAAGTGATCGAGCAGCAGGCCATCGACCGGGCCGGGACGGCCACCGGTGAAGCGATGCTGAATCCAGTCGCCATAGAGCCGCATCACACCCGCCTTGCCGACGTATTCGCCAGACAGGAACACCACGCAGCCATCCTTTGAGAAAAGGTCGGCCACCTCTTCGGGCAGGTTGAAATCTATGTAGTAGCCATAAGCCCAGTGCAGACGGCGGATTGCGTTGACATCCTCCAACTCACCCACACGGTTTTCCAGCGCGCCGAGGCGCTGCTCGATGTCACTCATTGATCTACTCTCCCAGATCGGTTTGTATGTGAGACTAACGACCGAAACTGTTTTGGCGAGAGGAAATCCATGAGCGAAAGACCCTGGGAAGGTCGCGTGGCGTTCGTAACGGGCGCGGTGACGGGCATCGGGCTGGGCGTGGCTCAAGCCTTTGCCGACGCCGGAATGCGGCTGGCGCTGAGCTATCGTAACGAGGACGATCGGGCGCGCACGGCGGAATGGTTCGCGGGCAAGGGATACGAACAACCCCTGTTCGTGAAGCTGGACGTGACAGACCGGGCGCGCTTCGCCGAAGTGGCGGACGAAGTCGTGGCCCATTTCGGTGAAGTCCACGTGCTGGTGAACAACGCGGGCGTTTCCGTGTTCGGCCCAACGGACGAGGCCAGCTATGGCGATTACGACTGGATCATGGGCGTCAATTTCGGCGGCGTTGTAAACGGCATCGTCAGCTTCCTGCCGAAGATCAAGGCCGCGACGGGCCGCCGCCATGTCGTCAACATCGCCAGCATGGCCGCCTTTCTGCCGGGGCCGCAGGCGGGCATCTACACCGCCAGCAAGTTCGCCGTGCGCGGGTTGACCGAATCGCTGCGCTACAATCTGGCCCCCCATCGCATCGGCTGTTCGCTGTGTTGCCCCGCGCTGACCCGCACCAACGCATGGACAAGCGCGCTCAAGCGGCCCGAAGGCTTCGCCGAGAGCGGATTCGCCCCGGCGCGCGAAGGGGAACTGGAACAGTTCGGCACGGCATTCGAGGAAGGGATGGACCCGTATGAGGTTGGCACCAAGATCCTGAAGGGGATGACCGATCAGAAGGGCCTGATCCTCACCCATCCGGAACACGGGCCGGACTTCGAAGAAATCCATGCCGCCACAATGGCCGCCTTGCCGGTGGAAGACGCCCCCGCAGGCCGCCTGAAGATCGAACAGCTGCGCCGAGATGCGATGAAAGCGGCGGAAGCCGGGTTGATCATCCAACTCGACGATCTGACCTGAGGACCAAGACCTCGTTGCCGAGCGTGTAAAGACGACCCTGTAACCGGACCACCAGATGCGCTATCCTCGCGCTTCGGGAGCAGGGTGCAAGGGAGGCGACCATGTGCGATCAGGAACAACTTGCCGCGATGAGCGGAAAGGGCGTGAGCCGCAGGCGTTTTGCAAAGCTGGGCGCTGTGGCGACGGTGGCGGCCTACGCCTCTCCGGACAGGGCTGTGGCGCAGCAGGGCCGATTGGCCGAAGTCGCCGCGCGTTTCGACGCGCCCGGCGGCAAGGTGGATGGCTATTTCGTGCATCCCGCCACCGGCAAACATCCGGCCGTGATCGTATGGCCTGACATCGCAGGCCTGCGCGACAGCTTCATGGCAATGGCTCGCAGGCTGGCGCGCGAAGGCTATGCCGTTCTGGTGCTGAACCCCTATTATCAGGACACTGAAGCACCCCAGTTCGATGATTTCGACGACTGGCGCGAAAAGGGCGGCATGGAGAAGGTCGGGCCGTGGCGCGCCAAGCTGACGCCCCAAGCGGTAATGGATACCGCGAAGGCTGCCGTGGCGTGGCTGGACGGACAGGAAGCGGTGGATACCGCCAAAGGCATAGGCACGCAGGGTTATTGCATGGGCGGCCCCTTTACCGTGTGGAGCGCCGCGGCTGTGCCCGAACGGATCAAGGCGGCGGCATCGTTCCATGGCGGCGGTCTGGTGGGTGAAGATGCGACTTCGCCGGTGAAATTGCTGGGCCAGACGCAGGCCAGCTATCTTTTCGCGATCGCGCGCAACGACGATAGCAGAGCCCCCACGGAAAAGGACACGCTGAAAACCGCAGCGGCGGAAGCCGGACGGCCGGCGGAAATCGAGGTCTATCCGGCCGATCACGGCTGGACCGTGGACGATTCGCCGGTGTTCGATTCCGACGCAGCCGATCGCGCGTGGGAACGGCTGTTGAATCTCTACAAGACGGCGCTCTAGCTCTTTACCAGAAGCGGTCAGTCCCGCGCGAGCGGGGCGTGCTGGCTGGCGCAGTGGAAGCTGCCACCGCCGGTCAGCACCGCCTCTGCCGGAATGCCCACCACCGCACGGCCGGGAAAAAGATCACCGATAGCCGCAAGAGCATCGGCATCCCGCCATGAACCATAGGTGGGCACGACCACCACTTCGTTGCAGACAGCGAAGTTCATGTAGCTGGCCGGTTCCACGATCCCCGCCTCGTCAAGCCTGCCGGGCGAAGGAACGTCCTTCACCGTCAGCCCGAAGGCGAGCGCGCGGGCGCGCGCATCGGCGAACACCGCTGCATTGGGATCGTCGGAGCCCGTGGGCACGGGTATCGCCAGCGTGCCGGGCGCTATGAAGCGGGCGAGGTTATCGACGTGCCCATCGGTATGATCGCCCAGCAGGCCATCATCCAGCCACAGGATGCGATCGAAACCGAGATCGCCCTTCAGCCGCGCCTCTATCTCTTCACGCGACAGGCTGGGGTTGCGGTTCGGATTGAGCAGGCACTGTTCGGTCGTAACGACGAGGCCAGTGCCATCCGTATCGATCGCCCCGCCTTCCAGAATCCAGTCGCACAGATCTGTCGGAAGGCCTGCGGCCGCCGCCATCGATGCGCCGGTTTCCTGATCACCTTCCAGCAGGTACTTGCCGCCCCAGCCATTGAAACCAAAACGGCGGGCGATGCGCCGACCCTCTCCGCCCAGCAGCACCAGCGGGCCGGAATCGCGAATCCAGATGTCGCCATAGGGATGCCGTTCACACTGTACGGCGCCGCTCACCAGCTGGCGCGCGCGCATTTCATTGGCGGCATCCCGCACCACTAGCCGCACCTGCTGTCCGGTTTCGGCGACAGCATTGGCGAAAGCGGCCATCTGTTCCTGCGCCGGCTCCAGATCCTCAAGCCACAACGATGCGTCGTGCGGAAACCCGATCCAGATCCATTCCTGCGGTTCCCATTCGGCGGGCATCCGGAAAGTCATTGTTCAACAGCGTCCTTCACCAGCGCAGCTTTCGTCGCGGATGCGGCGGAATTCATCGCCGGGATACCAGTTGGGCCAATCCGCGCTGTCTGCCAGCATGCGGCCGAGCCGGTAGAACAATCGCGTGTCCTGCACCACCCCCGCCCAATTCCAGTTCGGATCATATTCGTCATCGGGCAGGTGGTAGGCATTCGCCCGATAGGCCGCGTCCCACGCCTGCCCGGCAGCAGGGCCACCATCGACCAGATCCTGGCCGCTGCGGACATAGAACATCGGCACGCCCCGCTTCGCCAGGCTGAAATGGTCTGACCGATAATAATACCCGGCTTGTGGGGACGGGTCCGCAGTAGCGCGCCGCCCCAGTTCCGCGAGCGCCTGTTCCAGATAGCGATCAAGCTCGCTCTTGCCGCCGCCGACCACGATCACATCGCGGGCAGGCCCGGCCATCGCCAGCGCATCCATATTGAGACCGCCCACCGTCCGGTCGAGCGGGAAGACCGGGTTGGCGCCATAGTATTCCGAACCGAGCAGCCCTGATTCCTCCGCCGTCACCGCCAGAAACACCAGCGAGCGAGCAGCCGGGCCAGCCTTCGCATGGGCCTGTGCCAGAGCGACCAGCGCGGCGGTGCCGGTGGCGTTGTCGATGGCGCCGTTGCAGATGTCGTCCCCCTCTGCATTGGGCGTGCAGCGGCCCAGGTGATCCCAGTGAGCGGTGTGGAGCACATATTCGTCCGGCCGATCACGCCCCGGCAACACGCCGATCACGTTCTTCGATGCGAAGCGACGGATTGAATTGTCCAGCGAAGCGGAAACGGTCAGCCCCAGAGCAACAGGCCGGAAGCCGCTGCGCTTCGCCGCCTCGGACAGCGCGGCCAGATCGCGCCCACCGGCCTTCACGATGGCTTCGGCGACCTGTTTCTGCACCCAACCGTTGACCAGCGTCTGACTGGCGCCGCCATCTGCGCGGCTGGCATATACCTGCGGGCCGGACCACGAGCTCTGCACGGTGGCCCATCCGTAAGAGGCTGGGAAATCGTCATGCACGATGATCGCGCCCGCAGCGCCCTGTCGTGCTGCCTCCTCGAACTTATAGGTCCAGCGGCCGTAATAGGTCATCGCCCGGCCGTTGAAGGGGCCTTCCAGCGTTTCGCTTTCGTAATCGGGATCGTTGACGAGGATCAGCGCCGTCTTCCCGCGCATGTCCACGCCCGCATAGTCGTTCCACCCCTTCTCTGGTGCGACCACGCCGTAGCCGACGAAGACCAGTTCGCTGTCAGCCAGATCGACACGCGGAACCTCCCGGTAACTGACGCCCACCCAGTCCGTGCCGAAAGCATAAGTCGAGGTTCCTGCCTGTCCCTTCACGGTTAACGGACGGTCGCCCCCGGCAGTGATCTCCACCAGCGGCACGTCCTGAAACCAGCTGTCGCCATTACCGGGGCTAAGCCCCACGCGGCGGAACTGATCGACCAGATAGGCCAGCGTCTTTTCCTCGCCCGGCGTGCCTGGCGCGCGACCTTCAAATTCATCCAGCGACAGCGTGCGCGTAACCTCTTTCAGCGTCGCTTCGGATACGTCCCTTCCGAGATGGATGGGGGAGAAGCTGTGGCGCAACCGGCTGCCAGCAGGGTGATCGCAGCGGCGCAGGTCAATCGCAGCATGGGAATCGGCCTTTCGATCGTGAACGCCGAGTCTGGCAAACAGGCCCTGCCCCCGCAACCACGCACGCATCGCCGCGCATGACGCTTGCCCTTGCCTCTCCATCCATGCAGGCAGTCCCTCGCATGGATGGAAACTGGCTACAGGCAATCGGGCGGGCGCGGGATCATTCCCCGTTCCTCGCACTCGCACTGGAACGGCAGCGCGATCTCACCAATCTGCTGGAACGCGGAGAGGGCGAAGCTGCGCTCGCCTTCGCCAAGGAGGCTACCGGGCCGGAGGTGGGCATTGCGCTACGTCGGCAACGGCTGGCGCTGGCGACTACGCTGGCGATTGGCGACCTTGCCGGGGCCTTCCTGCTCAGCCGCGTGATGGTGGAGCTAAGCGATCTGGCCGACCGCGCGCTGGACGCGGCGATCAAGGCGGCGATCCTTTCGCGCGTGCCCGATGCGGAGCCGCGCGGCTTCACCGCTATCGCGCTGGGGAAACAGGGCGCGAGGGAACTGAACTACAGCTCTGACATCGATCCGATCCTTATTTACGATCCCGCAGTGCTGCCACGTCGTGAGCGGGACGATCCGGCGGACGCAGCACAGCGCTATGCCCGCCGCCTGCTGGAAACGCTGACCATGCAGACCGGCGACGGCTATGTCTTTCGCGTGGACCTGCGCCTGCGACCAGCATCGGAAGTGACGCCGCTGGCCATCCCCGTGGGGGCGGCGCTGACGCATTACGAAAGTTCCGCGCTGGCGTGGGAACGCGCGGCTTTCATCCGCGCGCGATCGGCGGCGGGCGATGTGGAGGCGGGGGAAGCGTTCCTGCGTGCGATCCGGCCGTTCGTGTGGCGCCGCAGCCTGGATTTCACCGCGCTGGAGGAAATTCGCCGCCTGACGATGCGGATACGCGAATCCTATCGCGGACCGCCCGAGCCTGGCCCCGGATACGATCTGAAACGCGGGCGCGGCGGGATTCGCGAGGTGGAGTTCTTCGCCCAGACTCACCAGCTGATCTATGGCGGACGCCGGCCCTCCCTCCGCCTCAGGGGAACGCGCGAATCGCTGGATGCGCTGGCGGCCGAAGGGCTGATTGAGGCGGAAGATGCATTGCGATTGGGCGAGGCGTACGATCGGCTGCGCACGATCGAGCACCGGTTGCAAATGGTTCACGACCGCCAGACCCACTCGCTGCCGACGGATCAGGCGGCGCTGGACAATGTTGCCCGGCTGGACGGACTGCCCGATGGTGCAGCGCTGCTGGCTGAGCTTCGCGAACTGACGACAGATGTCGCCACGCGGTACGACCGCCTGCTGGGAGGACCAGATAACGAGCGCCCCGCGAGGCCCGCGGTAAGCGAGGATTTGCGCAACAAGGTGCGGGAACGCGCCGAGCACTGGCGCGACACGATCCGCAGCCTGCGCAGCGCCGAAGCGCGCGCGGCATTTGACGCCGTGCTGCCCGATCTGATGGCCGCGCTGGCACAGGCCCCTGAACCCGATCAGGCGTTGAACCGCTGGGAAACCCTGCTTTCCCGCCTGCCCAGCGCGGTGAACCTTTTCCGTCTGTTCGAACAGCGGCCGGGCCTGCTGGAACTGGTGCTGCGTATCCTCACCCTCGCCCGCCCGCTGGCGGACGAACTGGCCCGCCGCCCCGAACTTCTGGACCGGCTGATCGATGCCAGCGCTTTCGACCTGCCCGGATCGGTCGAAGCACTGGCGGCGCGTATGCGCGTGGCCGAAATCAGCGACTACGAAGAACAGCTCAATCGTATCCGTCAGGTCGTGGGTGAGGAACGCTTCGCCCTGGGTGTCCAGCTGATAGAGGCCAAGCACGATCCGATGGCCGTGGCGGAAGGTCTGTCACGCGTGGCAGAAGCGGCTCTGGAAGTGGCGGCACAGGGCGCGATAGCGGAATTCGAACGTGTCCATGGCCGAATACCGAACGGGCATCTGCTGATTCTGGCGCTGGGCAGGCTGGGCGGCGGCGCGCTGACTTATGCATCCGACCTCGATCTGGTCTATCTTTTCAGCGGAGAGCCGGGCGCGGAATCCGACGGTCGCCGCCCGCTGACGACATCGCTCTACTTCAACCGGCTGGCTCAGCGCGTGACCGCCGCGCTCAGCGTGCCGACGGCAGAGGGCGCTCTGTACGAAGTGGACACCCGGTTGCGGCCGATGGGGAACCAGGGGCCGATCGCGGTGAGCCTGGAAAGCTTCGCCCGCTATCAGTGTCAGGATGCGTGGACCTGGGAACACATGGCCCTGTGCCGCGCGCGGCCGGTGTTCGGACCGCAGAAAGCGCGGGCGGAACTGGCAGGCGCCGTCCTTGGCATCCTCGATAGCCCGCGCGATGCCGAAAAGCTGAAGGCCGATGTTCTCGCCATGCGTGCGGAGATGGCCAGCCACAAGCAACCCGCTGGCCCGCTGGATGCGAAGCTGATGCGCGGCGGACTGGTCGATTGCGAGTTCATCGTCCACTTCCTGCAATTGCGCGATCGTATCGCATTCCATCCATCGCTGCCGAAAGCGTTGGAAGAACTGATCGCAGCCGGGCGTCTCCCGCAACAACTCGCCGATCATCATGCCCTGCTGGGTAGGACTCTGGTGGCCGCGCGGCTGCTGGCGCCGGACCTTGCCGATCCGCCGGAAGTTGCCGCCGCCGCGCTGGCGCAGGCTTGTGGGCAGGCGGATTACCCCTCGCTCTTGCGCGCGCTTCGCGATGCGCGGCATGGAGTTGCGGAGATATGGGCCGAACTGTTCGGCGAAAAGCTGGAGATAAAGGAATGAGCGCCCCCGACCTTGGCGATACCCTGCCTGACATCGCGCTGGAAACGCCGGACGGGGGCAGTGTGCGCCCAGCGGATTTTCACGGGCGCAAGCTGGTGCTGTTTTTCTATCCCAAGGACGATACGCCGGGCTGCACGGTGGAGAACAAGGATTTTTCCGAGCTGCTGCCGGAATTCGAAGCGGCAGGTGTGTCCGTGCTGGGCGTGAGCAAGGACCCGCCGGCGAAGCACGCGAAGTTCGCCGCGAAGCACGGGTTGACCGTTCCTCTGGCCAGTGATGGTGAGAGCGGGCTGTCTGATGCGCTGGGCGTATGGGGCGAAAAAAGTCTCTACGGCCGCAAGTTCATGGGCATGATCCGCACGACGTTCCTGATCGATGCAGACGGCCGGATCGCGCGCGTATGGCGCAAGGTTAAGGTCAAGGGGCACGCGGCGGAGGTGCTGGAAGCCGCCCGATCGCTGTGACGACGCTTACCGAAGCGGTGCGCGCGGCCCTGCTGACCGGCGAGCCGCGCGATAAGGTGATGACGACACGCAGGCTGGTGCGCGAATGGCGTGGCGGCCGCCTGCTGTGCGAACCGCAATCCACGATGCCGGATCAGCCCGCCTGGCCCGCAGCGTTGCAGGTCCTGCCGCCGAACCAGATGCCCAAGCGTGGCCGGGGCGGTTCTGCGCGCAACGCGATCGCGCTGTGGCATTCACTGGCGCACATAGAATTCGTCGCCATCGATCTCGCGCTGGACATGGCCGGGCGGTTCGGCGGCGAGATGGGGCCTGATTTCGTCAGCGACTTTCTGGCGGTCGCGGCGGACGAGGCGATGCACTTCGCCCTGATCGATCGGCATCTGAACGCATTGGGGTCCGGATACGCCCAGTTACCTGTCCACGACGGATTGTGGCAGGCCGCCCACGAAACGCGGCATGACGTTGCCGCCCGTCTGGCAGTAGTTCCGATGGTGCTCGAAGCGCGCGGGCTCGACGTTACCCCTACCATGCTTGAGCGAGTGCAAGCGATGGGTGACGACCGGGGCGCCCGCATCCTTCAGCGGATACTGGATGACGAAATCCGCCATGTCGCCACTGGCACCCGGCATTTCATCGCATGGTGCGAAACGCGCGAAATTCCGCCTGAGAATCACTGGAAAATTCTGGTCGCACGCCACTTTGGCGGCAGTCTGAAACCGCCATTCAACGACTCAGCGCGTCTCGCAGCCGGTTTACCGCGCGAATTCTACGCCGGTGTTGCCTGATTAACTTTTTACCCCGTAGCGACCAAATCGCTGAGACGGGCGGGGGGTTCCGACCATCTCGGAAAAATTTCAACCGCAGACGCGGATACGCGTTTGCGAGATACGGGAATTCTGGTCGCATGGTCCTCAAGCACGTATTCGGAGCTCTGGCGGCTCTCGTGGTTTCCACGAACCCGGCCATGGCCAACGAAACGGCAGCCGCCACGCAGATTACCGGCGCCATTGATGCCGCTAATGCGAGCACGGCTTCTGGCGACCGCGAATTCCAGGAGCTTTTCGCCAGCTGGAAATCCATGGACCAGACAGGCGTTATCACGAGCAGCCCGGTGGGCCGCGTTTCGGTTCCCACTGGTATGCCGGTGCAGGATTCGACGCTGACCAGCAACTTCGGCATGCGCACCCATCCCGTGCTGGGTGGTCGTCGCGGCCACAACGGTGTTGATCTGGCCCAGCCAACCGGCACCCCCGTTTATGCCACCGCAGATGGTCTGGTAAGCAAGGCGGAGCGGTTCAGCTCCTACGGCAACTACATCCAGATCGAACATGGCGGTGAATTGCAGACCCGCTACGCTCACCTTTCAGGCTATGCAGTCACCGCCGGGGAGCAGGTTCGCAAGGGTCAGCTGATCGGTTACGTCGGCAGCACCGGGCGCTCCACCGGCCCGCACCTGCACTATGAAATCCGCGTCGCGGGTGAGGCTGTCGATCCCACCCCTTATATGGCTGAAACGCAGCTGGCGGTTTCGAACGACGCCGCGCTGGGTCGTGGCGGCCCTGAGTAAGCCTCACAAACCCCCGCGGCATCTGCCGCACACAAGCGGCGCTTAAAGCGCCGCTTTCTTTTTGAGCAGCTCAGTTCGCGAGCAGGCGCTGCGCCATGTCGCGCACACCGGAACCGATATCTTCCCGGTCAAGCGCGATTGCGAGTGTGGCTTCTATAAAGCCGGTCTTGCTGCCGCAGTCATAGCGCTTCCCGTCGAAGGTGACGGCGTGGAAAGGCTGCTCTCCGATCATCCGCGCCATTGCATCGGTCAGCTGGATTTCGCCTCCTGCGCCCTTCTCCTGCCCTTCCAGCGTCCGCATGACTTCGGGCTGAAGAATGTAGCGTCCGGAAATGATCTTGTTGGACGGCGCGCGATCAACCGGCGGCTTTTCAACCAGCCCATGCACCTCTGTCAGAGCGCCATGAGACTGGCCCGGATCGATCACGCCGTAACTGGAAACCTCTTCCCGTGGCACTTCCAGCACGGAAATCAGGTTGCCGCCGACCTGTGCGTAAGCCTCCACCATCTGCGCGAGACAGCCGGGCTTGCCGACCATCAGTTCGTCCGGAAGGAGGATCGCGAAGGGCTCGTCACCCACGATCGCCCGGGCACACCAGATTGCATGTCCCAGCCCCAGCGGCACCTGCTGGCGCACTGTAATGAGATTGCCCGGCGTGAAGCGCGTGGGTTCGAGGACGGCAAGGTCCTTGCCCCGTTCGCTCATCGTCGCTTCCAACTCGTAAGCGATGTCGAAATGTTCGACCAGCGAGGTCTTCCCCCGGCCCGTGACGAAAATCATCTGTTCGATGCCGGCTTCCCGCGCCTCGTCCACAGCATACTGGATCAACGGCCGGTCGACGATCGGCAACAGCTCTTTCGGGATCGCCTTGGTGGCGGGAAGGAAGCGGGTGCCGAGGCCCGCGACCGGGAACACTGCTTTGCGGATCGGTTTACGTTCGCTCATGAAGCAGGACATGAAAGCCCAGCGCCCAAGGGTCAACCATGATCACGGGCGCGCCCTGAAGCGGAACACAAGCGAGAACCTTTGCCGATCCGGCGCGTTGCAGCGGAAAGGAAAGGATCACGCAATGGCACTACTTAAACTGGCTGCACTCGGCGCCCTCGGCTACGTTGGCTACCGCTATTACGAGAAGCAGCGGCGCGATGAACACCCGGCCTTCGCAAGCGGGCAACGCACCGGAGAAAACTTCGCCAAAGTGCGCGATGCCGGCCCGCAGGCGATGGCGGATCCGCCGCGCGACGAGTGGACCCCCGAAGATCAGGCCAGTGACGAGAGCTTCCCGGCTAGCGATCCTCCGTCCACATACTGAACGGAGCTTGGGCGTTACGCCTCTGCATCGAATTTATGCACGAGCCACAGGCGAATTGCGCCTGCGAGTCCGGGCGGTGTGTCTGCTTCGATCCGTTCCGCGTCGATGCGCGCGACAAGGGCATTGAGAGGCACACCTTCCCGTTCTGCCGCGCGCCTCAGCATATCCCAGAACAATGGTTCCAGGCTGATCGATGTCTTGTGCCCGGCGATCTCTACCGAACGTTTGACTGGGGGGTGGTAGAGATCGTCCAAAGGCTCGCTCAATACATGTGTTGCCCGCCGTTGATCGACAGCGTGGAGCCCGTGACAAAGCCCGCATCGTCAGAGGCGAGAAAAGCCACGCCGCGAGCGATCTCTCCGGCATTGCCCAGCCGTCCGACTGGAATACGGGCTACGATCTTTTCCAGCACGTTGTCCGGCACCGCAGCGACCATATCTGTATCGATGTAGCCGGGGGCGATGGCATTGACCGTGATGCCGAAACGCGCGCCTTCCTGAGCCAGTGCCTTGGTAAAGCCGTGAATACCGCTCTTGGCGGCAGCATAATTGACCTGACCGTATTGCCCCGCCTGCCCGTTGATCGAACCGATGTTGACGATCCGGCCCCAGCCGCGATCCCGCATGCTGGGGAAACACGCCTTCGCCATGTTGAAGCAACCGCCAAGGTTGATCCGCATCACCGCGTCCCAATCGTCGAAATTCATTCTGAGCAGGGTTCCATCGCGCGTGATCCCGGCGTTGTTCACCAGCACGTCGATCGGGCCGACTTCATCCGCAACCTGCTGGCAACCGGCCAGCGTCGCCTCATGGTCGCCAACGTCCCATTTGTAGGCTGGAATACCGGTCTCTTCGGAGAAAGCGCGGGCCTTGTCGTCATTGCCGGCATAGTTGGCGGCGACTGTAAGGCCATCGGCCTTCAGCGCTTCGCAGATTGCCCGGCCAATGCCGCGTGTTCCACCCGTAACGATCGCAATGCGAGCCATACCCTCTCCATCAAGTTTTTGCCCAGACCGGCCCTCATTGCGAATACTAGGCGACGGCCCGTTCCGCGCAACGAAAAACCCCGCCGAAGCGGGGCTTTGCATAAAAGGAAAATCAGCGGAAAATCCGGCTGGATCAGAAGCGGAACTGGGTTCCGACGTAAACCGCCTGACTATCCTGCTTGGCCGGGTCCGCGAGCGGGGCCAGCCGATCGCGCTCCTGCGAATACCGCACACCCGCCGTGACATCGAGGTTGCGGGTAAGCCGATAGCTGCCGCCCACATCGACCGCCTGATCGCTGCGCGAATCCATGGTGCGCGGGGCTGCGCCGGTCTTGGCCGCTTCTTCAACCGCGATACGCGCTGCGAAACGGCTCTCGTCCGGGCGAGCGCCGGGGCTAGGCCGGAAATCCGCCAGATCCGGCAGGCTCGCGTCAGACAGCGTGTCCGAGATAGCCGGAGTGGACGTGACCTTGGCGAAATTCTGATAGCCGCGCGAAATGCCGAGGTTGTAGCGCGTCGGCGCGATCCGCAGCGGCGAATCGGCCGCCACCTGATCCCGCGCCGCTGCCATGGCCGAACGGACGGAAATGGCGCGCGCGGCCTCTGTATCAACTCGAACGGCGACCGTTACCGAACGGCTGGGCCGCGCGGCGATACCGGCCGGCGTAAAACGCATCAGCTTCGACGCCCCGCTGCTGCGTTCCGCAATGAAGCGCGCAAGCTTGGGATCGACTTTCGCAGGAGTGAGTGCGGCGAAATTTCCGTTGGCGGCGAGGCTGACGCCATCATCCAGCGCGCTGAGAGCGAAACCGGCAGTCGGAACACCGGCGAACACCAGCGCAGCAGCGGTCAAGCCCGCCACCAATCCGCCAGATCCGCGTGTTACCTTCTTGCCTGCCACGTCTAATGCCCCAAAGCGCTTCCTGTCTGCACCGGTTCCAGATGATCCGCCAATGAGGCAAATCGCCTCTTAACGGTTGCTGTATCGGCCTTGAGAATCGGTCGCGACTCTCCCTGTTTTTCCGGATGTAAACACCCAACGTTCATTTTGCGAGTCGGCACGGGGGTAGAGAGCCGCTTTTTTCAAAGTGTTGCACCCATTCCACAGACCTGCCCTCCCTCGCCGCCGGGGTTAAGCCACCGTTCACCGCGCGACCTGCCCTACGGCGCAAGCTTTTGTCGCCACCTTGCCGCCCGCTTCGTGGCGGCTATAGAGGCGCAAAGACCCCTGCGTGCGGGATGATCCCGCAAGAATTTTGGGCAAGAGAACTGGACCGAGCATGGCATCGCAGATTTTCCCCGTCGCTGACCGTCGCATCCGCCCGTTGCGGGCCGTGGCTGGCGGCATGCTCGTGTTGGCGCTG
>Ga0182736_1000315_pt1 | contig 82756 bp, 79 predicted proteins | sample eDN5th30CKraftBY_FD_128882 | JGI IMG/M metagenome (GOLD analysis project Ga0182736, IMG submission 128882) | Enriched backyard soil microbial communities from Emeryville, California, USA - eDNA 5th pass 30_C Kraft BY (version 2) (version 2) | ecosystem: Environmental > Terrestrial > Soil >... | reverse complement strand
GTGTGCATTACAGTGAGGGCTGGACGCCGGAGCTGATCGGCGAGATCGCCATCCCCGCCATGCGCAAGCAGTTCTATGCGCTGGAGCGCTCACCCGACGTGATCGACTGGGACCCCATCTGAGGCCGCCATGCCACCGGGCCGCCGCCGCAAGCGGCTGACCTGCCCGCGCGGGCAGGCTTGCCCCGCCGCGCGTTAAGGGCTACGATCCGGCCCATTGTTGGCAACCCAGCGGCCGCGGGTTCGATTTGCGCGCGCCGCGCAGGCTTGTCCGGCCGGTGCGCAACCCGCCCCGTCCGCGCCCCATGAAATGCTCGCGGCCCCTCTGTCGAGGGGCCGCGAGCATTTTTACGGCGCCTTTTTTCCATTCATCTTACCCACGCGACGGAGCCATCCTCGTGCGCATGAACACATCCTTTTCGGCCGTTCGACTCAACCCCGCGGCCATTTTCGACGACCCCTGACCGACCCTCATTGATAGGAGATTGCCGTGTCGACGCTGGCGCTGGGCGCATTCCCCGGATGGCTTGCCCGCATCATGGAATTGCGCATCGACGTTGACCCCGGTTCCTGGAAGCTGGACAACGAACTGGACACCCTGTATTCCCGCATCACCCGCCCGGGTGACCGCCTGCACGACATGCCGGAGGTCAAGACCGAAATCCCCGGGTTGGTGCTCCGCTACCGCGAGGCAGACGGAGAGTTCTATGTGTACGTGGTGGACCAGGTGCAGGGCCGGCTGGCCGGCTATACCGTCTTCAATCGCCTGGTCGAGGTCGGGCGGCGCGCCGATCCCTTCCTGCGCGCGCCGCATTCCAAGTTCGACACGCCCTACCAGCGCCGCGGCCTGGCCGCGGCCGTCTACCGGTGGGCCCTGGACGCGGGCCAGTGCCTGATGACCGGCGCCCGGCAGTCGCCGGCGGCGCGGGCGCTGTGGCAGTCGCTGGCGCAGCGCTACGAATCGGGATACGTGGACGTGCGGCGCAAGACCCTGACCGAGCTGGGACCGCAGGTGTCCGATGCCGTCCTGCAGGACCTGCATACGCGCATGGTGCTGCTGGGCCGCGGCTGGACGTGGGAGCGGCTGGGCGCATCGGCGGGCATGCGCCGGCCGATAGGGAATCCGTTACGTGATGAGCGATCCGGTCACCCGCTTCAGGTCTAGAATCCGCAGCGGATTGAACCTGGAGGCATATCCATGAAAATGTTGATGGCCGGCATGGCCCTGGCGGCGCTGTTGGCGGGGTGCGCCGTGTATACCCCATCGGGCTCGGTCGTGGTCGACCCGCACGGCGGGGATGGCTACTACGGCGGCGGTGGCGGTTTCTGTCCGCCCGGCCAGGCGAAGAAGGGCAACTGCTAGCGGCGGATCGCCGTTTGGCAACCCCCGGACGGCCCGCCTGCGCGGGCCGTCTCGACTCACGCGCAAGAAGGTTGTCACCGCCATCGTTACAAAACTTATCAAGCCTGTGACGAAATGCGGGGTATGCTGGCCCTAGAGAGGGCCTTTGAGTGCATCAGAACAATTTGATCTACAAGGGGTATCGACTTACGGCAAAAGTCGCCCGGGGCACCCCGGACAGCTCGGCGAACGCGCCAGGCTCCCCTGTCTTTACCGCATCAGTCTTGGTAGTGCAGGCCGATTCCGTCCAGGAAGACGGCGACGAATACGTGGTGCCCAGTTTTGCCGAGGGCAGTTTCGTCTACAGTCCGCGCGAAGCGGTGCATGAAGCCATCAGCCACGGCTGCCAGATCGTCGACGCCTTGACCGGCGTGGTCGGCTGAGGCGGCGCACGATGTAGCGCGCCGCGCCTGGCTCAGTCGGCGAAGATTTCGCTCCAGCTGCGGGCCTTGCCCAGCGGCCGGACGGTGGCCGACTGTTCCAGGATGGAGACGGCCTTGTTGAATTCCTCGGCCGACGCGCCGTCTTCCAGGATGACCAGGCGGCCATTGCCGGAATCGGCCATCTTCACGTCCGACATCTTGCCGTGGGTCTGGTAGACCTGCGTCCAGTCCATTTTCTTGCCGGCCTTCAGCGCGATGGGCTCTATATAGGTCAGCGTGGCGCCTGCGGCGCTGCGCACCGCGTACGCGAATTCCGCGGTGTGGCCGCTGCTGCCCTGTGCCCGGGCCCCCTGTACCAGGCGGCCGGCGCCCACGGCCTCGGCCAGCGTGCGGCCGACCTCGGCGCGAAAGCGCAGGCGGCTGAACTTGGGCATCCATTGGGCGCATTGGAAAGTCAGCGCGGTGGTCAGCTTGATGGCGTCCCACAGCGCGTCCTGCAATTGCGAGGCGGGCCCGGCGGCCACGATGGCGCCGCTGTTCTCGAAGCGTGCCAGGCTGATGCCGGGCGTCTGGTTCAACTGGTCCAGCCGCTTGGGGTTCAGGTCGATGCCATAGGTGGCCGCGTGCATCGCGGCTTCGCCGGCATCGGTCAGGTAGAACGATGCGTCGTCGGGCCGGGCAATGAAAAAGGTGGCGTGCTGGCCGTCCAGGCCCATCGCGACCGGGGTCACGGCGCGTATGGCGCGTTCTCCGGCCGGCGTCACCATCCAGCCGGCGGCTTGCAGAAACGAGGTCATAGCAGCAATTCGATCTGGCGACCCTTCAGGGGGTGGGCGAACCCCCCGGCCAGGGTCAGGTTGGCGCGCTGCAGGAAGTAGGGGATCAGGGCGGCAATGTCGTTCAGCGCGGGTTCGACCGGCTCGGCATAGCCCTCGCCGTCGTCGTGCCAGACGTGCCGGTGAGTGCGGTCGGCCAGCGTCTTGCGGTAGTGCTGGCGGCCCTTGCCGGCCAGGCTGGTGTGGCATCCGTCGACGGTGTCGACGCCCAGCACCCGGTGCGGCCCGACGAACAGGCTGGCCGAACAGCTTTCCGCCATGGCGATGACGGCCTGGCCGTGCACAGCCGTGCGGGCCGGGCGGTAGATGGCGCGGAACAGGATGTCGTCGCGGGCTTCGCCGCGCAGGCGGCAGGCCGAGGCGAATTCCAGCCACTGGGCGTGGCCCGGGCCGGGACGGGCCGCCCAGGCCACCGCTTTCACGGTTTCCTTGGGTTCGGCCAGGATCTCGCGGACTTCGGCCGCGGTAATCAGGGGAGCTTGCTTGTTGGCCATGGGCCGCTGAGAGGAGTCGGGCACGCGCCGCGCGCCGGCAGGGCGCCGCGGGGCATGCGGGGCGTTGTCAAAGGGGCGCCATCTTACAAGAACATGGCGGCGCGGCGCTGGTCGCGCGGTTTCAAAGCGTGTCGGTGGAGAACGTGTCGCACTGGCGCAGGTCGCCGCTGTCCAGGCCGCGCTTGAACCAGCGCACGCGCTGCGCCGACGAGCCGTGCGTGAAGGCGTCGGGCACCACATAGCCCTGGCTCTGCTTTTGCAGGGTGTCGTCGCCGATGGCGGTGGCCGCGTTCAGGCCTTCTTCGATGTCGCCGGTTTCCAGGATGTTGCGCGCCTGGTCGGCGCGGCGGGCCCACAGCCCGGCAAAGCAATCGGCCTGCAGTTCCATGCGCACCGACAGCGCGTTGGCCTGGCCCGGATTGCGCTGGCGCAGGCGGTCGACCTGGTCGGAAATGCCCAGCAGGTGCTGCACGTGGTGGCCCACCTCGTGCGCGATGACGTAGGCCTGGGCGAAGTCGCCCGGCGCGTTCAGGCGGCGTTCCATTTCGTCGAAAAAGCTCAGGTCGATGTACACCTTGCTGTCGGCCGGGCAGTAGAAGGGCCCCATGGCGGCCTGGCCGGTGCCGCAGGCGGTGGGCGTGGCGCCGCGGAACAGCACCAGCCTGGGCGCGACATACTGGCGGTTGAGGTTCTGCTGGAAGATCGCGCCCCAGGTGTCTTCGGTTTCGCCCAGCACCCGGGCCACGAAGCGCGCCTGCGGGTCGTTGGCGGGCGGCTGGCTGGGCGCCTGCTGCTCGACCGGGGCGGGGCCTTCGGCCATCTGCAGCACGACCGAAGGGTCGACGCCGAAGTAGATGGCCACCAGCGCCAGCACGATGGTGCCGATGCCGACCGACCCGCGGCCGCCCAGGCGCGGCCCGCGCGAGCGGCGGTCTTCGATATTCTGGCTTTCCCGCGAATCGTCCATGCGCATGTTGTTTCTCCTGAGCAAGCGCCAAGGATGCTAGGATAAACCCATGGCCCTATTTTTCTCCATTCATCCCGATAACCCGCAGCCGCGGCTGTTGAAGCAGGCGGCCCAGTGGCTGAGCGACGGCGGGCTGGTGGCCGTGCCCACCGATTCCAGCTACGCCGTGGTGGCCCACCTGGACGACAAGGCCGCCGCCGACGCGCTGCGCCGCCTGCGCGGGCTCGACGAGCGCCACCACCTGACGCTGCTGTGCCGCGACCTGGCCGAAATCGGCCATTTCGCCCGGGTCGACAATCGCCAGTACCGGTTGTTGAAGGCGGCCACGCCCGGGCCCTGGACCTTCATCCTGGAAGCCACGCGGGAAGTGCCGCGACGGGTATCGCATCCGTCGCGCAAGACCATCGGCATCCGGGTGCCGCAGCATGCGGTCACGCTGGCGCTGCTGGAACAGGTGGGCGCGCCGCTGCTGTCGACCACGCTGATCCCGAAAGACGAGGAAGACGCGCTGAACGATGCCGAAGACATCCGCGAGCGCTATGCGCACGACCTGGCCGCCGTCATCGACGCCGGCGCCTGCCCGCAGGCCCCCACCACGGTCATCGACCTGACCGGAGACGAGCCCGTGGTGCAGCGCCGCGGCCGCGGCGACCCGGCCACGCTCGGCCTGGACTGACCCGCCTCGCGGCCGGTTCTTATTGCACAGGTACAATCCGGCAGGCCATGTCCGAACTCATCCAGACCATCGCGATCTACGCGATCCCCGTCATCTTCGCCATCACGCTGCACGAGGCGGCGCACGGCTACGTGGCGCGCATGCTGGGCGACCCTACCGCCGAGCAGGCCGGCCGCATCACCCTGAACCCCGTGCGGCACATCGATCCGGTGGGCACGCTGCTGGTGCCGGTGGCCATCCTGTTGATGTCCAAGCTGATGGGCGGGCCGGGCATGCTGTTCGGCTGGGCCAAGCCGGTGCCGGTCGATTTCGGCCGCCTGCGCCGCCCCAAGAAAGACATGCTGTGGGTGGCGCTGGCCGGGCCCGCGGCCAACCTGTTCATGGCCATCCTGTGGGTCATCTCGATGCGGCTGTTCCTGGCCGGCGGCATCCAGGAAGGCTACTGGTACCAGATGGCGATGGCGGGCATCAACGTCAACCTGGTGCTGATGGCGCTGAACCTGCTGCCCGTGCCGCCCCTGGACGGCGGCCGCATCGTGTTCAGCCTGCTGCCCAACCGGCTGGCCTGGCAGTATTCGCGCATCGAGCCCTATGGCCTGATGATCGTTCTGCTACTGCTGGTTACCGATGTTCTTTGGGTGTTGATGCGGCCCTTCATGGAAATGGGGACAGCTATTGTCACCTGGTTCTTGTAAGGCCCAATATCCGTTAAACTCGGCGGTTCGACTGACTTAGTTCATCGCCCGGGGCCTGCCGCTCCGGGGTCCGGAGCCCATTTTCATGGCATCCCCCGATTCCGCTGCAACGATTACTTTCCAGGGCAGCATGGTGGCGCTGGTCACCCCCATGCAGCCCGATGGCAGCCTCGACTACGCTGCCTACCGCTCACTGATCGACTGGCACATCGCCGAAGGCACCGATGCCCTGGTGGTGGTCGGCACGACGGGCGAATCGCCCACCGTGTCGATGGAAGAACACGCCGAACTGATCCGCGTCGCGGTCGAACACGCCGCCGGCCGGATCCCCGTCATCGCGGGGGTCGGCGCCAACTCCACCGACGAAGCCATCCACCTGGCGCGCCACGCCAAGGCGGTCGGCGCGCAGGCGGGCCTGTCGGTGGTGCCGTACTACAACAAGCCCTCCCAGGAAGGCCTGTACCGGCATTTCCGCGCCATCTCTGAGGCGGTCGACCTGCCTACCGTCCTGTACAACGTGCCCGGCCGCACCGTGGCCGACATGTCCAACGAAACCGTCCTGCGCCTGGCGCAGGTGCCCGGCATCATCGGCATCAAGGACGCCACCGGCGACATCGGCCGTGGCGCGCTGCTGATGCGCGAGGCGCCGGCCGGCTTCCAGGTGTTCAGCGGCGACGATCCCACCGCCACGGCGCTCATCCTGCTGGGCGCGCGCGGCAATATTTCCGTGACCGCCAATGTGGCGCCCCGGCTCATGCACGAACTCTGTGCCGCCGCCCTGGCGGGCGACGTACCCAAGGCGCGTGAACTTAACGCGCGCCTGGCTCGTCTAAACAAGGCCTTGTTCGTCGAGGCCAACCCCATTCCTGTGAAGTGGGCGCTTGCCCAAATGGGCCGTACCGCGCTGGGCTATCGTCTGCCGCTGGTGGAACTGGGCTCGTCGCACCACGATACGGTGCGTCGCGCGCTCCAGGAAACGGGCCTGCTCTAAAAGTGAGGATGCGTATGAACCAACGTCATGCCGCTGCGTCGGCATTGATGGCCCTGGCGTTGCTGGCCGGTTGCAGCGATGTCAACGAATTGCTCGGCAACGACGAGTCGGTCGACTACAAAAGCACGCGACGCGGCGAACCGCTCAGTATTCCACCCGACCTGACCCAGGCCTCCAGCGATCCGCGCTACCGGGCGCCTGCCTCTGGCAGCACCACGTACTCGCAATACCAGCAGCAAGGCCAGCAGCAGGTGGCCTCGGCCACGCAAGCCAGCAACGTCCTGCCGCAGCGCAGCGACATGCGCGTCGAGCGCGACGGCGATTTGCGCTGGCTGGTGATCGAACGCCCGCCGGAAGAAGTCTTCCCGAAGGTGGTCGACTTCTGGACCGAAACCGGGTTTACCGTCAGCACCAATAACCCCAAGGCGGGCCTGATCGAGACCGACTGGGCCGAAAACCGCGCCAAGATCCCCGAAAGCTGGCTGCGCCAGGCGCTGGGCTCTGTCCTGGATACTGCCTGGGATAGCGGCGAGCGCGAGAAATTCCGTACCCGTGTCGAACGCGTCAGCGGCCACACCGAGGTCTACGTCTCGCACCAGCAGATGATCGAAGAGCGCACCGGGCCCGACCAAGCCCAGGTGCAGTGGCAACACGGCAAGGAAGACCCGGGCCTGAACGCCGCCATGCTGGCCCGCCTGATGGTGTACCTGGGTACCGACGTCGACAACGCCCGCAAGCTGGTGGCCCAGGCCGAGGCCTCGCCCCAGGCCCCGGCCGTCCAGGACGTGCGCGCCAACGGTGCGATGCTGGTGGTCGACGAATCGTTCGATCGCGCGTGGCGCCGCGTCGGCGTGGCGCTGGATTCGGGCGGCTTTGCGGTCGACGATCGCGACCGCTCGGCTGGCGAATACTTCGTGCGCTACGTCGATACCGATACCGGCGCCAAGCAAGACCAGCCCGGCTTCTTCAGCCGCCTGTTCTCGGGCGACAAGAAGGCGCAGGCCGCGCAGTACCGCATCCACTTGGCCGAAAACGCCGGCCAGACCCAGGTCACGGTGCTCGACGGCAATGGCCAGCGCGACAGCAGCGCCACGGCGCAACGGCTGCTCAGCGTCCTGAAAGACAAGATGATCTGATCGGCATACCGCCGGGCACGCCCGGCAGGCAGGCATCGAAACCCATAAAGCGGCCCCCGGGCGCTTTATGGGTTTTTTTATCGAACCGGCCGTGGTGCGGGTACGCCCGGCCTACCCGGAATAAAGCCCCTTCAGCCAGTGAAGAAACAGCTGCACATCGTGCGATTGCAGCTTTTCCTGGGGCGTCAGCAGATAATATGCCCCCGCGCTTTGAATACTGCTTTCGAAGGGCTGGATAATCTCGTCGCGCCATTCCACAGGCTCGATCTCGATTTTGGACAGGCAGGCCATTCCCAGGCCGCTGCGCATGGCATTGGCAACCAGGAACGAATGGCTGAAATCCAGCCTTGGGGCCTGGTTCGCCGCTTCGGCATTATTGGCCCGCAACCAGGCGGGCCATATGTCGGGCCGAAAATTATTATGCAGCAAGGTAATACGGTTTAAATCCCCGGGCGAATCGAAGGGGCCGTATTTGTCCATGAATTTCTTGGAACAGACCGGCGTCACATAATCGTCCCATAAATGAACGGCCGATATTCCCGTCCAGTCGTCCGTCATTTTGAAAGTCAGCTGCGGCACATTTTCATCGTAAATGGAGCCGGGCAGTTTTCCAAGGCGGATGGCAAGGTCGAAATCGTGATCCGCGCCTTTCCAGATTATCGGATCGAGCGACGAGGAAACGTCCAGCCTGATTTCCGGATATATGTAGGAAAACTCCATCATTTTCTGCTGCAGCCACAGCGCGCCTGTCGAGGGCAGGATGCTGATCGACAGCTTCGGGGCCTTGTGCAGCTGCTCGTTGCTGGCCTGCTCGATCATGTCCAGAGCCGCCGATATCGTGGCCAGATAGGTATGGCCGAAGGGCGTGAGCTCGACCTGGCGTGTCAGGCGATTGAACAGCGACGCGTTCAGGTATTGCTCCAGCAGCTTGATCTGCCGGCTGATGGCGGCCTGCGTGACATGCAATTCTTCCCCTGCCTTCGTGAAGCTGAGGTGCCTGGCGGCCGCTTCGAAAGCGCGTAAGGCCAGCATGGGGGGCAAGGCTCTTTTCATGTCATGGATAAGTTTAAGTTGTCCGATCTGCCAAATAAATCATTTGTAAGGGGATAAGGCCGCTCAATAGAATGGCCTTGCTTGGTTGGGCCATCAAATTATATGGGAAAGGCAATGAAAAAACTTACTCAGACATCCTATTACGACTATGTTCCGATCGTCGACAGAAAACCGATGGAACTGCCTGGAGGGGCACGTATTGCCGTGATTCCCTATGTCAATGTCGAGCATTTTCCGGAACATTTGAGAGGCACGGCGCTGGTTCCCGGCACCGCGAATCTGGTTCCCGATGTCCTGAATTACGGCTGGCGCGATTATGGAAACCGGGTTGGCCTGTGGCGCATTATGGAAATAATGGACGCGCACTGCATGCGCGGTACGGTATGCCTGAATGCCGACGCGATTATCGAATACCCGCGCATCATAGAAGAGGGCGAGAAAAGGAAGTGGGCCTGGATGGGCCACGGCATGAATAATTCGCCGGCGAGCTTCCTGAGCAATATCGACGAAGAACAAGAGCGCAAGCTGGTCGGCGAGGTGCTGTCCACCATGGAAAAAGCGCTGGGCAGGAAGACCAAGGGCTGGATCGGGCCGTTCTTGAGCGAAACCCCCAATACGCCGAATATCCTGGCGGACATGGGAGTCGAATATCTGTGCGATTTCACCTGCGACGACCAGCCGTTCAAGTTCAATACCCGGACGGGCAGCCTGATCGGCATGCCGTATTCGCTGGAACTCAACGATGTCCCGGCATTCCTTGACCTGGGGCAGTCTGCCAGCACCTTCGGCGACATGATCGTCGACCAGTTCGATGTGCTCTATGCCGAGGGCGAGACCAATCCGCGCTTCATGCCCATCGTGGTGCATTCGTTTCTTGCCGGCCAGCCCTTCCGCGCCAAGCATTTGAAAAGGGCTTTCGACTATATCGCTGGCCACGACAAGATCTGGTTTACCACCGGAGACGAAATAAACGCGTGGTACAGGAAGGAATACCTGGGCTCCAACGGCGGCGCCAGGTGAACGGCGTGGACAAGAAAATCATTGCCTTCCCGCCCACCGTGGACCTCGAATCCGCGAACTGGACGCTTTACGGGCCCGAGGCCAACGGCGCAATCACGGCCAGAAATAACCAGATCGTTGCACGCCTTGCGGCACGGAATATCGAATTGGGCGACCATATCTACGGTTTCCCCATGGCATTGAGGCTGAATGGGGAAGAAAAACAATGAGCGATTTTTCTTCATTCGATCTGGTAGGCATTGCGGATGGCATCCGCCAGGGTAAATTCAGCAGCCGCGAAGTGACGGCATGGTCTCTGGCGCGCCTGGATACCCTGGGGCGGCAATTCAACGCTGTATTCCGGATCGACCACGAGCGCGCGCTGGAACGAGCCGATTCGCTGGACACGCAGCGTGCGCGGGGCGATTCCTGCGGCGCATTGCACGGCGTGCCGCTGGCCCACAAGGACATGTTCGATGTGGCGGGGCTCGAATGCCACGCGGGATCGTTGATCCTGAAGGGCAGGGTGCCCGAACGCAGCGCCTTCATCATCGAGCAGATGGATCGCGCGGGCCAGGTCAACCTGGGGTCGCTGCATATGTCGGAGTTCGCCATGAGCCCGACGGGTTTCAACCAGCATTACGGATCCGGCAAGAACCCGTGGAATCCGGACCACATCAGCGGCGGCTCGTCCAGCGGCTCGGGAATCGTGGTGGCCGGGCGGATGGTGTTCGGGTCGATCGGCGGCGATACCGGCGGGTCGATCCGGCTGCCTGCCGCCATGTGCGGGGTCACCGGCATCAAGACGACGTTCAGGCGCGTCAGCACCCAGGGCGCGCTGCCGCTGTCATTTTCGCTGGATTGCCTGGGGCCGCTGGCCCAGAGCGCCCGCGATTGCGCACGGCTGCTGCGTTGCATCGGCCAGGCCAACCCCCAGGATTCGCTCAGCGAGCCATTGCCCGACGAGGATGTCGAGGCGCAGCTGGACGGCAACGTGCGCGGCCTGCGTATCGGCGTCCTGCAAGGTTTCTACCGCGAAGACCTGGATGCCGAGATGGCGTCCTGCCTGGATGCGGGGCTGGATCTGCTCCGGCGGTGCGGGGTCTCGATCGCGACGGCCCGCTTGCCGGACATGATGGCGGGGGTCAATGCCCTGTCGCAGATGGTGCTGTCGGTCGAGGCCGCCACCCTGCATCGCAAGTGGGTCCAGTCGCGTCCCCAGGATTATTCGGACCAGGTCCGAGGCCGTATCGAGCAGGGGTTTGCCTATTCCGCGGTTCGGTATGCCGAGGCGCTGAGCATGCGCGGCAAGATTCTCTCGGAATACATGGACGCTGCGTTTGCCAACTGCGACGTGTTGTATGCCCCCGTCATGCCGCTGGTCACCCCCCGGATTTCCGAGACGCTCGAAGGCGCATCGGAGGATGTGCAGCGCATGATCGGGCGTGTCGGGCAGTTGGCGCGAGGCTTGAATTATCTTGGACTGCCGGCGATCAGCGTGCCCGCCGGCTTGTCGCGTACCGGGCTCCCGATGGCTTTCCAGCTGATCGGCCGCCCATTTTCGGAAGCAACGCTCTTGAAGATCGCCGACGCCTACCAAAGGCAGAGCGATTGGCATAGGGTCAGCCCCTTCGACAGGCCGTAAAGCCTTTCTTATCAAAAGACAGCCCGCAGGACGGCATCAGACGTTCTGCGTCATGCTGCACAGCTATCTCAAGGAGACACTCATGGATTCACGCACTATCACTGGCCTGATCGCCGGCGCCGCCTTGGCGCTGGGCACGGTTCCCGCAGCGGCGGCAGGATTTTCCGACGATGAAGTGAAAATCGGCGTCTTGACCGACATGACAGGGCCTTATTCCGGTTTCAGCGGACCGGGCTCGGTCGTGGCGGTGAAAATGGCGGTCGAGGATTTCGGCGCCACCGTGGCGGGCAAGCCGGTCAAGGTCATCTCGGCCGATCACCTGAACAAGACGGATATCGGCGCCGGGATCGCCCGCAAATGGTACGACCGCGACGGTGTCGATGCCGTATTCGACATTTCCAATTCGGCGGTCGCCCTGGCGGTGATGGCCGTGACGAAAGAGAAGAACCGCGTCGTCGTGCTGGGCGGCGTCAGCACCAAGAAGGCCACCACCGATTCCTGCACGCCCAACAGCGTCCAGTATGTCTACGACGTCGAGGCTTTTCCCAATGTGACCGGCCGGGCCCTGATCGCGCAGGGATACAAGTCCTGGTACTTCGTGACCACCGACTTCGCCTTCGGCCATGGCCTGGAGAAGATGACGCGCATGGTGGTCGAGGCCGCCGGCGGCAAGGTGCTGGGCTCGGTCATGCATCCGTTGAATGCGACGGACTTTTCGTCGTACATGCTGCAGGCGCAGTCTTCCGGGGCCCAGGTGATCGGGCTGGCGACGGCCGGCGCGGATACGGTCAATGCCATCAAGACCGCCAATGAGTTCGGCGTTTCGAGAAAGCAGACGGTCGCGACGCTGATGACTTTCATCAGCGACGTGCACAGCATGGGCCTGGACCAGGCCCAGGGCACGGTGCTTACCGCGCCGTTCTATTGGGACCTGAACGACGAAACCCGGGCCTGGTCCAAGCGCTTCTTCGACAAGACGGGCAAGATGCCGACGATGGTTCATGCGGGCCTGTATTCGGGCGCGATGCATTATCTGAAGGCGATCAAGGCCGAAGGTACCGATGACACGCGTGCGGTGATGGCGCGCATGAAAGCCACGCCGGTCAACGATTTCTTTGCCCACGACGGGAAGATCCGGGAAGACGGCCTGCATGTGCACGACATGTACCTGTTCCAGGTCAAGAAGCCGGAAGAGTCGAAGTACCCCTGGGATTACTACAAGGTCCTGTCGCGGGTGCCCGGCAGCGAGGCATTCGCCCCCATGCAGCCCGGCGCTTGCCAGTTCACCAAGCCGTAATCGAGCCTCTTGGCGTTCGTATGCGCGCCTTCGGGTTGCCGGAGGCGCGTGGTCAACACTTATTCCTTTGTTTGGCATGCGCGAATTCATTCTCGAAGCCCACGGGCTGGGCAAGGCATTCAACGGCTTCGTCGCCGTCGACAACATCGATCTCAAGATCCGGCGCGGACATATCCATGCGCTGATCGGCCCCAACGGCGCCGGCAAGACGACTTGCTTCAACCTGCTTACCAAGTTCCTGGAGCCGACCCATGGCCAGATATTCTTCGACGGCCGGGAGATCACGCGCGACAAGCCGGCCCAGATTGCCCGCAAGGGCATCATCCGCTCGTTCCAGATCTCGGCCGTGTTCCCGCAACTCACGGTGCGGGACAACGTGCGCATCGCCCTGCAACGCACCACCGGCACGTCTTTCCATTTCTGGCGCAGCCAGCACAGCCTGGACCGCCTGAACCATCGGGCCATGGCGTTGCTCGACGAGGTCAACCTGGCCGGTTTCGCCGCCGAGCTGACCGCCAACCTGCCGTATGGGCACAAGCGCGCCCTGGAAATCGCCACCACCCTGGCCATGGAGCCCGATCTGATGCTGCTGGACGAACCCACCCAGGGGATGGGGCACGAGGACGTGGACCGGGTGACCCGGCTGATCAAGCAGGTCAGCGCGGGGCGGACCATCCTGATGGTGGAACACAACATGAAGGTGGTCGCTTCCATCGCCGACCGGATCACCGTGCTGGCGCGCGGCGCCGTGCTGGCCGAGGGCGATTATGCCGCCGTCTCGCACGACCCCGCCGTGATGGAGGCCTACATGGGCACCACGCAGGACGAGCAGGGAGCCGGGGCATGAGCGCGGCGCTTGAAATTTCCGACCTGCACGCCTGGTACGGCGAGTCGCACGTCCTGCACGGGGTGCAGATGAAAGTGGAGCAGGGCCAGGTGGTGACGCTGCTGGGCCGCAACGGCGCCGGCCGTACCACCACGTTGCGCGCGATCCTGAACCTGACCAGCCGCCGCACGGGCTCGATCCGGATCCAGGGCGCGGAATCCATCCACTTGCCCACTTATCGCGTCGCCCACCTGGGGGTCGGCTACTGCCCGGAAGAGCGCGGCATCTTCGCCTCGCTGTCGTGCGAGGAAAACCTGCTGCTGCCGCCCGTCCTGGGCGGCGCCGCGCGCGGGGGGATGTCGCTGGCCGAGATCTACGCCATGTTCCCCAATCTGCTAGAGCGCCGCCGCTCGCCCGGCACGCGCCTGTCGGGGGGCGAGCAGCAGATGCTTGCCGTGGCGCGCATCCTGCGCACCGGCGCGAACCTGCTGTTGCTGGACGAAATATCCGAGGGGCTTGCGCCGGTGATCGTGCAGGCGCTGGGCCGGATGATCCGTACGCTGAAGTCCAAGGGCTACACCATCATCATGGTCGAGCAGAACTTTCGCTTCGCCGCGCCGCTGGCCGATCACTTCTACGTGATGGAACACGGCCAGATCGTGGAGCAGTTTCCCGCCGCCCAGCTCCCGCAGAAGCAGGCTGTGCTCGACAGCCTGCTGGGCATTTGACACTTACCGGGTTGCCATTCCTATGACTGAACTGTTCGGCGTTCCTGTCCAGGCCCTGTTCGGCCAGCTGTTGCTCGGCCTGGTCAACGGCTCGTTCTACGCCATTTTGTCGCTGGGGCTGGCCGTGATATTCGGCCTGCTCAATATCATCAACTTCGCGCATGGCGCGCTGTACATGCTGGGCGCTTTCGGGGCCTGGATGGGGCTGCAGTATTTCGGCCTGAGCTACTGGGCGATGCTGGTGCTGGCGCCCGTCATCGTGGGGCTGTTCGGGATGCTGCTGGAACGCCTGCTGTTGCGCCGCCTGTACAAGCTCGACCCGCTGTACGGGTTGCTGCTGACCTTCGGTCTGACCTTGCTGATCGAAGGCCTGTTCCGCAGTTTCTATGGGGTCTCGGGCCAGCCTTACTCGACGCCACCCTTGCTGCAGGGCGGCGTCGACCTGGGTTTCATGTATTTGCCCCTGTACCGCATCTGGGTGGTGGTGGCTTCGGTGCTGGCGTGCCTGCTGACGTGGTTGGCCATCGAGAAGACCCGCATGGGAGCGCTGTTGCGCGCCGGCACCGAGAACCCGAAGCTGGTCGAGGCGTTCGGGGTGAACGTGCCCTTGATGATCTCGCTGACTTTCGGCCTGGGCGTGGGCCTGGCCGGTTTTGCCGGGGTATTGGCCGCGCCCATCCTGCAGGTTTCCCCGCTGATGGGGTCGAATCTCATCATCGTGGTGTTCGCCGTGGTGGTGATCGGCGGCATGGGGTCGATCCTGGGTTCCATCGTCACAGGCCTGGGGCTGGGGGTCGTCGAGGGCCTGGCCAAGGTCTTCTGGCCCCAGGCCTCCAGCACCGTGGTGTTCATCGCCATGGTGATCGTGCTGCTGGTCCGTCCGGCCGGGTTGTTTGGGAAGGAATCATGAATCGCCAACTGCTGACTTATCTTGCCGCGATCGTGCTGATCGCGATTCTGCCGGCCGTGGGCGGCTATCCGGTCTTCATCATGAAGGTCATGTGCTATGCCCTGTTTGCCTGCGCCTTCAACTTGTTGCTGGGGTACACGGGCCTGCTGTCTTTCGGGCATGCGGCCTTCCTGGGCCTGGCGGCGTATGCCTGCGGCCAGTCGCTTGCGGTCTGGGGCTGGCCCACGCTGGCGGGGTTGCTGTTCGGCGCCGCCGCCGCCGGCATGCTGGGCCTGATCTTCGGCATCCTGTCGATCCGGCGCAGCGGCATCTACTTTGCCATGATCACCCTGGCCCTGGCCCAGATGCTGTTCTTCTACTTCCTGCAGGCGCCGTTCACCGGCGGCGAGGACGGCCTGCAGGGTATTCCGCGGGGCAGCATCCTGGGCCTGGACCTGGGTCGCGACATTCACCTGTACTACGTGGTGATGCTGATCTTCGTGCTGGGCTATGCGCTGATCTGGCGCACGGTGCACTCGCCCTTCGGGCAGGCGCTGAAGGCCATCCGCGAAAACGAGGCGCGCATGATCTCGCTGGGCTATGACGTCGAGCGCTTCAAGCTGCTGGCGTTCGTGCTGTCGGCCACCCTGGCCGGGCTGGCAGGCGCCACCAAAGCCCTGGTCTTCGTGTCGGCGACCTTGTCGGACGCCACCTGGCAGATGTCCGGCATGGTCATCCTGATGACGCTCATCGGCGGCATGGGCACGCTGACGGGCCCGGTCCTGGGCGCCGTCATCGTGGTGGCGCTGGAGAACAAGGTGGGCGATTTCGGCCGCTTCATGATGAACCTGACCGGCATCGAGTGGTTCCGCGTCCTGGGCGAGTCCGTGACCATCGTCATCGGCCTGATCTTCATCCTTTGCGTCATGGCATTCCGCCGGGGGCTGGTCGGCGAGTGGCTGCATCGGCGCCATTGACAGCGCTGGCGGGCGCAGGCGTAAAAAAGGCCGCGACAATCATGTCGCGGCCTTTTATCCAGGCGGAAGATCCACCCGGATAAATGCGGCATTGCCCGATCAGGACGCCGGGGCAGTGCTGCCGCCAGGGGCGGTGGAGCTGCCGGGAGCGGGAGCGGGGGCAGAGGGCGCCGGCGTGGTCGGAGCCGGGCTGGAAGGCGCCGGCATCGTGGTCGAAGGCTCGGAGCCCGCGGGGCTCGCGGTGTCTTCCTTCTTGTCGCAAGCGGTCAGCGCGACGGCAACAACCGAAGCAAGAATCAAGGTTTTGCTGATCATGTTGAGACTCCTGTTAGGTGACGATCATGCGGCCCGTTAGGGGAAAACCAGAATCCCGTTAGGGGAAACCAGTAGTCAGGCTACAGGAATCAGCAAGGCGCTGGCGTGTGGAAATTAAAGCGGTGGCATCCAGAACGTAACAATCTTTACTTATAGGTGTACGGCATTTCGTGATGTTTCAGCGCGTGCAGACACCTTAGCGTTCTGTGCAAGATAGACACGTTTAAGTGTCAAGATAGTACAGAACACGACCCAAATCGCAGTGAATGGGTCGCTACTGTCGCGTTTACGTCACGCCGGCCGATAGTGCAGCCAGCCGGCATCGAGCCAATCGGCCAGGCATTCGCGCGCATCGTCGCTCAGGCGGCGGCAGCGCGGGTCGGCGCAATCCAGGCGGCGCGCGTCGGCCAGCGCGCGCAGTGCCGCGTCGGCAGGCACGCTGGCGGTTTCGCCATTGATGAACAACTGGCGTCCGCGATACAGCATGCGGCTGCGGCGGTCCAGCACCAGTGCGCCGTCGTCGGGCCAGTGCGATGCCAGGTCGGCGCCGGGCTGCGGTTCGAACACGCTGAGATTGCTGGGCTCGGTCAGCCAGCAGCCCAGGAAGCGCGCGGCCAGCGCGTCGTCGAAGCGAACTTTGGCCAGGGTATCCAGGGTGGCCCGCACCAGGGCGTCGGGCAGGGCGGCCGGGGTGTCGACGGCGGGCTGGCCGGGGTCGCGGTACAGGGCATCGAGCCGCGGGCCGGGCAAGGGCGGTTCGCCGTACGGGCCGCCCAGCAGGCCGATGCGCGCCATGGCCTGGTCGGCGGCGGCTTCCAGCAGCCCGCGCGCCAGCGCGGCCTGGGTGGGGGCACGGAACCCGATGGAAATCGTCATGCAGCCGTCGCCCACGGCAACGCCATCGTGGGCGGCCTGCGGCGGCAGGTAGAGCATGTCGCCGGGTTCGAGGATGGTGTCGTGCTCGGGCGTGAAGCGGTCCAGGATCTTCAGCGGCAGGCCGGGCTGCAGCGACAGGTCTTTCTGGCGCCCGTAGCGCCAGCGGCGACGGCCGGCGGCTTGCAGCAGGAAGACGTCGTAGCTGTCGAAATGCGGCCCGACGCCGCCGCCGTCCGAGGCGACGCTGATCATCACGTCGTCCAGCCGCGCATCGGGGATGAAGCGGAACTGCTGCATCAGCGCGGCCGCGGCATCGTCGTGCAGGTCTGCGCTTTGCACCAGCAGCGTCCAGTCGGGCTCGGCCGGCCTGGGCAGGCGCGCGAACGGGCCATGCTCCATTTGCCAGGCGCCGTCTTCGCGCCAGATCAGGCGCGATTCGACATCGTCGCGGCGCGCCAGCTTCTTGACGGCGGCAATGCTCAGCGGCGGCTTGAAGCCGGGTATGGCCTGGCGGATCAGCAGCGGCTTGCGCTGCCAGTAGCGGCGCATGAAGTCCGCCGGGCTGAGCCCGCCCAATAGCGCCAGGGGTCGGTCGGTTGTCATTGCAGGCAGGCCTTCAGGCGGTACAGGGCGTCCAGCGCTTCGCGCGGGGTCAGGCTGTCGGGGTCGATCTGGGCCAGTTCTTCGCGCAGCGCATCCAGGGCGGCGGCCTCGTCGGAATGGTCGCTGGCGGCGCCGGCCTGGGCATCGGCGTCGATGGCGGCGGCGAACAGGCCCAGTTGCGGCGTGGGCGCGCCTTGCGCCTCGAGCCGTTCGAGTTCGCGCGAGGCGTGGCGAATGACGGCCGCCGGCACGCCGGCGCGCTGCGCCACCTGGATGCCGTAGCTGCGGCTGGCCGGGCCGTCGCGCACTTCGTGCAGGAACACGATGCCGCCGGCCGATTCGGCAGCCGCCAGGTGCACGTTGGCGGCCGTGGGCTGCTCGGCCGGCAGCCGGGTCAGCTCGAAATAATGCGTGGCGAACAGCGTCAGCGCGCGGTTGTGCGTGACCAGTCGCAGCGCGATGGCCCAGGCCAGCGCCAGCCCGTCGTAGGTGGAGGTGCCACGGCCGATCTCGTCCATCAGCACCAGGCTGTGCGGAGTGCTGGCCGCCAGGATGGCGGCCGCCTCGGTCATTTCCATCATGAAGGTCGAGCGCCCGCCGGCCAGGTCGTCGGCCGCGCCGATGCGGGTGAAGATGCGATCGAGCTTGCCCACGGTGGCGCGCTGCGCCGGCACGAAGCTGCCGGTGCGGGCCAGCAGGGCGATCAGCGCCACCTGTCGCATGTAGGTGGACTTACCGCCCATGTTGGGGCCGGTGATCAGCAACATGCGGCGGGTAGCGTCCAGGCGGCAGCCGTTCGGCGTGAAGCGCTCGATGGCGCGTTCGACCACCGGGTGGCGGCCGGCCTCGATGTCGATCTCGGCCTGCTCGGTCAGTTCGGGGGCGACCCAGCTGTGCCGGCGGGCATGTTCGGCCAGCGCCGCCAGGGTGTCCAGCTCGGCCAGCGCGCCGGCGCAGTCCGACAGCGGCCGCACGTGTTCGGCCAGCGTGTCCAGCACTTGCTCGTACAGCCATTTCTCGCGCGCCAGGGAGCGGTCTTGCGCCGACAGGACCTTGTCTTCCCAGGATTTCAGTTCGGGCGTGATGTAGCGCTCGGCGTTCTTCAGCGTCTGGCGCCGGCGGTAGTCTTCGGGCACCTTGTCGGCCTGGCCCTTGCTGACTTCGATGTAGAAGCCGTGCACGCGGTTGAATTCCACGCGCAGGTTGCCGATGCCGGTGCGCTCGCGTTCGCGCGCCTCGAGCTGCAGCAGGAAGTCGCCGCCGTCGGCGGCCAGGGCGCGCAATTCGTCCAGGTCGGCGTCGAAGCCGGCCGCGATGACGCCGCCGTCGCGGATGGCCACCGCGGGTTCCTGGGCGATGGCACGGCCCAGCAGGTCGGCGACGCCGGGGGCGGGCGACAGGTGCGCGGCCAGTTCGGCCAGGCGCGGCGAGGCTTCCAGCGGGGCCACCAGCGCGCGCAGGGCGGGCAGGGCGGCCAGCGCGTCGCGCAGGCTGGCGAGCTCGCGCGGGCGTACCGAGCGCAGCGCCAGCCGCGAGGCGATGCGCTCGACATCGGGGAAGGCGTCCAGCGCATTGCGCAGGGTTTCCAGCAGGCCGGCCGCGCCGAATGTCTGGGCGACGTCCATGCGGCCGGCCAGCAGCGCCGAAATCGCCTGCTGGCGCGCCAACGCCGGGGCGTTGTCGCGCAGCGGATGGTGCAGCCACCGGCGCAGCAGGCGGCTGCCCATGGGCGTGCGGCAGCCGTCCAGCAACGAGAACAGCGTGGGCGATTCTTCGCCGCTGAGCGTCTGGGTCAGTTCCAGGTTGCGGCGGGTGACCGGGTCCATCAGCACATACTGGCCGGGCCGGTCGACCGCGATGCCCTGCACGTGGGCCAGCGCCTGCGACTGGGTGCGGGCGGCGTAGCGCAGCAGCGCCCCGGCCGCGCAGATGGCGGCGGGCATGTCGTCGACGTCAAAGCCCGCCAGGGTGTCGGTCTTGAAGTGCGCCAGCAGGTGGGCGCGCGCGCCGTCGCTTTCGAAATGCCAGTCGGGCACGCGGGTGCGCGCGCCGTCGAAGGCCAGCGCCAGGTCGGCGCTTTCGGCGCCTATCAGTTCGGCGGGGGCGATGCGGTGCAATTCGGATTCGATCTGGGCCGGCGCGCATTCGGTGACGCGGAATTCGCCGCTGGCCAGGTTCAGCCACGCCAGGCCGGCGCGCAGGTTGCGCGCCTTGCCGCCCACGAACACGGCGGCCAGCGCCCGGTCGGCCTTGGCCGGCAGCAGGGCTTCGTCGGTCAGGGTGCCGGGCGTGACAATGCGCACGATGCGCCGTTCCACCGGCCCCTTGGAGGCGGCCGGGTCGCCGATCTGCTCGCAGATGGCCACCGATTCGCCCTGGGTGACCAGGCGCGCCAGGTATTGTTCCATCGCGTGCACCGGCACGCCCGCCATGGGGATGGGCGTGCCGTTGGACGAGCCGCGCTTGGTCAGCGTCAGGCCCAGCAGGCGCGAGCCGCGCTCGGCGTCTTCGTAGAACATTTCATAGAAATCGCCCATGCGGTAGAACAGCAGCAGCGGCCCGGCCTCGGCTTTCAGGCGCAGGTACTGCTGCATCATGGGGGTGTGTAGACGCAGCGCGGCGTCCGTATCTTGTTGATTTTTCTGCGAAGAGCCGCGTGGTTGCGTGCTCTCAGGGGAACTAGGGGCCTCGGTGGGCATCCTTCACAACTCCAATAACGCCTGACAAAACCCATCTGCACTTGGTCCACAGGCGTAACTTTTGGGGATGCGGCGGCAAAAGTTACGCCGGACGGCATCCGGGTCAGAGAAAAATTGCGCCAATTCGACGGTGCAGATTATGGGATTTGACGCTCGAACTGCCAAGGCTCTCGCGCCAGGGCAACACCTTACCATTACGCCGCGGTGGCTAAGTGGGACGAAGAACGTGCTTGCCCGGACAGCGGCATCGACATCGCACTGGGGTGGCCATGTGACGCTCGATGGTTGCCGTTTTAAATATGAGAATTATTCGCATTGGTGCGATATAATCATCAATTGCCCGTTCGTTCGCTACCTATCGCGCTACAGATTCAGCAGCATTGCCACATACGCGAGACGGGTAATGTCGTTTGTGGTGTGACTTTGACTGAACCGTGTTAGCCCGCCATTACAGAGACCTGCTGAACTTCTGCATGCGCAAGGTGCGAGACCGCGATATGGCGGCCGACCTGGCGCAGGAAAGTTATGCGCGCGTGCTGTCCATGCAGCAGGCCGGCCAAGTCATTCGTGAGCCTGCGGCCTTGCTCAAGCAGGTTGCCCTGCATGCCAAGATCGACATCGACCGTCGTGCTGCCGTTCGCCGGCACGACGACATCCACGCCCTGAGCGAAGCAGACCACCCCGTTGCTCCCCAGTGCCTCCAGCCTGAAGAGGTTTACGCCTCCTATCAAACCGTTCAGGCTTACCTCGACACCATCGAAGCGCTACCCCCGCGATGCCGCGAGGCATTTGCCATGTACCTTTTCGATGAATTGCCCTACAAGGAAATCGCCGAACGCATGGGTGTATCGCTGAGCCTGGTGGATCGGTATATCAAGCGCGGGAAACTCGCCTGCATGGCCCGCAGGGAGGCGCTTCGCAATGGCGAATGAAAACCAGCAATATACGAGTACGAGGCATGCCTTTATTTTTCTGCCGAGGTGTAGTTTTGCCCCCTCTCGTGCGTCTATACCAATAAGATGAGCCGTTTTTCTCCACCCTCCCGTTCTTCTTCAGCCCCGTTCGACGAGGATGCGGACGCGCGCGAGCTTGAGGAGTTCTTTCGCCAGCAAGACCCCGTGAATGTGGCTGCGGTGAATTGGCACTCCCGCCGGGAACAGGGCCTGACCGCTGACGAGCAGGAAGAATTCCAGCAGTGGCTGGCCGCCAGCCCCACCCATGCCGCCGCCTTCCAGGGGCTGGACCACGGCGTGGCGGCGCTGCGCGCCATCTCGGCGGAAGAAGCCGCGCGGGTTCGCGCGGGCCATTCGATAACCTCCAGCGACGGGACTGTGCAGCCAGATCCGTCCTTGAAAACCGGCGCCGGACCCAAGCGTGCGAGAGGGTGGGCTAGCGGCTGGTCCTCGTTGGTCGCGCCCCGGCCACGCCGGGCCTGGCTGGCCTTCTGTTGCGTGGCCGTTCTGGCGGCAGGCATTGGCTGGCATCGATGGGACCAGCGCGTTTTCTCTCACAACTATGTGGTCGAGCGTGGGCAGCGCCAGACCGTGACTTTGCCCGATGGCACCGAATTGGCCTTCGACGCTGAAACGCAGGCGCAAGTCGCCTTGTACCGCGACCGTCGCGAAGTGCGCATCACAGAGGGGCAGATCATGTTCTCCGTCGCGCCCGACAGCACAAAGCCCTTTCAGGTTCTGGCCGGGCGCGCGCGCGTCACCGTGGTGGGCACGCGGTTCTCGGTACGGTATCGCCGCAACGGAATGGATGCAAATACCGTCACCGTGGCAGTGGAAAAAGGCCATGTGCGGCTGGCGGACGCCCACAGCCGGCAGCCTGATGGTTCAATGGCCGAAGTCGATCTGGTGGCCGGCCAGGGGCTTACCGTGCCGGCGGATGGCGCCATCGGGAAGGTCGCCGAGGTGGCGCCAGGCAGCATTGCGCCGTGGCGCAAGGGCCTGGTGCACTTCGAGAACACGTCGTTGAGCGATGCCTTGCTGGAACTGGAGCGCTACGGCGCCACCGGGCTGACGATCAGCGATCCCGACGTGGCAGCCATGCCCATCGGCGGCAGTTTCCAGATCGGACGCCCCGAGGCATTTGCCCAGATGGTGGTACAGATCCTCCCCGTCAAGCTGGTAAAGGGGGTCGGCGGCAAGACAGAGATTGCCCGGGCGCCGTAAGTCCGGCAAGGCCCACAAGGGGGCGTTTGAAAAAAGTTTGGGCGGCGAGGTGTAGATTTCGGCGGGCTGGTGCGTCTTTAAGGGTAGTGAGTCTTATTTTTATTCATTACTCGATTCGTAAAGGACGTCTCCATGCGGCTGGCACATGCTCGCTTTCATCCAATTCCCTTTGTCTTGGCTATCGCCCTGGCAATAGCTGCTCCGGGGATCACTCTGGCACAGGGCGCTTCCAGCGGCCCCAAACCTGTCACCCTCTCCATTGCTGCGCAGCCGCTCGGCTCGGCGTTGAACGAACTGTCGGCAGTCACGGGCACGCCTATCGGGTTTTCGCCGACGCTTGTCGCGGGCAAGACGGCACGCGCGGTCAAAGGCAATCTCACTGCGTGGCAGGCTGTAGATCAAATGCTTGCCGGCAGCGGGTTGGTTGCAGTGCAGGAAGCAGGCGGCATTGTTATCAAGGCCGCCGAGTCGACCGGTGATGTGGCGACTCTGGACGCCGTGACGGTGGTAGCCCAGGCCGAGCGCAGCGATGGCCTGCCCGAAGCCTATGCAGGCGGGCAGGTCGCGCGCGGCGGGCGGCTTGGCATGCTCGGCAACCAGGACGTGATGGATACGCCCTTCAACATTACCAACTACACATCTCAATTGATCGAGGATCAGCAGGCGGAGACTGTGTTGGATGTCTTGAAGAACGAGCCCTCGATTCGGCAAACTGCGCCAGCAGGGAATCCGGCCGAAGCGTCCTTCAAGATTCGCGGCTTCGGCCTCAGCCCCGGCTCGGTAACCTTCGACGGGTTGCACGGCATGGCGCCGGGCTCCGGAAACCTTTCAGTAGAATTTGCCGAAAGGGTAGAGGTGCTCAAGGGGCCGAGCGCTCTGCTTTACGGCATGTCGCCCAGCGGCGCGGTGGGCGGCTCCATCAATCTCGTCCCCAAGCGGGCGGGCGACGCGCCCTTGACACGCCTGACGCTGGGCGTGGAAGAGAAGGGCCTGTGGAAGGCCCAGGTGGACACGGGTCGCCGCTTTGGCGCCAACAATGAATGGGGCCTGCGTTTCAACGGCCGCTACAAAGATGGCGACAAGTATACCGATGGCGCGAGGAACGGGGGCAACCTTGGCGCCCTGGCGCTGGACTACCGCGGCGAGCGCCTGCGCCTGACGCTGGACGCCTATCGCATGCAGGAAAAGCAGCGTGGCGGCGGCACGATTGCCATCTTCCGACTCGATCGTGGGCTGACTTCGATGCCCGCCGCACCCGATGCCCGCACCAACATGTATCCAGGCTCCCCCGAGAGCAAGGAGACGACGGAAGCAGTCATCCTTGGCGGCGAGTACGATTTCAACGACTTCTGGACCGGCTACGCCAAGTTCGGCGTACAGCGCTCCGACTTTGACGGCCCCGTTAACGGATGGCTCACAAACATTCAAGCCAATGGCGATGCGGTCGTGACCACCGATAACGGGTCTTCGTTCTCCAGGACAAAAAGTGGCGAAACGGGCCTGCATGGCCGGTTCCAGACTGCTGCGGTCAGCCATTACCTGGCCTTGAGCGCGTCATATCTGACTCGGGATAATGGTGGCGCGATGGCATTCGCCTCGTTCGACCAGCCGTCCAATATTTACGATCCCTCTCCTCTCGTCTGGCCTGATGCGCCGGATAACTCCCCGAAGACCTCGGAAACCACCCTCAGCGGCTTTGCACTGGCCGACACGCTGGGCTTCATGGATGACCGCGTACTGCTGACTCTGGGCATACGGCGGCAGAACGTGAAAGCGAGGAACTTCGACGACACCACCGGAGCCGAGACGTCGAGCTACGACGCCAGCGCCTGGACGCCGATGGCCGGGCTGGTAGTCAAGCCGACCGATGATCTGTCGCTGTATGCCAATTACATCCAGGGCTTGTCACAGGGCACGACGGTCGGCGACACCTATCAAAACGCGGGCGAGGTCTTCCCGCCCTACAAGACCGAGCAGGTCGAATTGGGCGCCAAGTTCCAGACGGGCAGCTTCACCAACACCATTAGCCTGTTCCAGATCGCCCAGCCCAGCACGACGGCCGACAACGGCACCACGCCGCTGCCCACGCTGCGCCTGAACGGCGAGCAGCGCAACCGGGGCATCGAGTGGGCGATTTTCGGGGAGCTGACCCGCGGCCTGCGCATGCTGGGCGGGGTGACCTACATGCAAAGCAAGCTGACCAAGACGCAGGACGGCCTCCAGAATGGAAATTGGGCGGCCGGCTCGCCGCCGTGGGCGGCCAACCTGGGGCTGGATTGGGACGTGCCGGGCATGCCGGGTCTGGCGCTGAACGGGCGGGTGATCTACACCAGCTCACAGTACGTGAACGACGCCAACTCGTTGAAGATGCCGTCGTGGACACGACTGGATCTGGGCGCACGCTATACGACCAGACTTGGCGGCAAGCTCGTGGTGTTCCGCGCCGGCGTGGACAATGTATTCGACAAGAACTACTGGGAAAGCGTCTGGAACAGCAACGCCGTCAACCTGGGCGCGCCGCGCACGTTCCGACTGTCCGCCAGCATTGATTTCTGAAGATTCGGACGATGCGAACAAACGCCTTCAACCGCGGCGAACATGTGGCCCTTGCCGCCCGCATCCTGCTGGCGGTTCTCGGAGGCTACGCCTGCTGCTGGGGCGTGGTCGCTCTGTTCGCGGCAGCGACGTTCGCGCTGGGCGCGGAGTTCCATGACGGGGAGACGTTGGGATCGATCCTCGCTCTCCTGCTCTATCCGGCGGCGTTCCTGTGGGCCTTCGCGGCCCGCCGCCTGTGGCTGGCGGGAACGGTGCTGGTGGGGAGCGGCGCACTGATGGCCGGTACCGCCTCGCTGATCCAGTCGGTGCTGACCTGAGAGGAAGAGATATGTTCCAGAGCTTTCGCCATGCCGCGACCTGGGTGCATACGTGGTTCGGCCTCGTGCTGGGCTTCGTGCTCGTGGTCGTGTTCTTCTTCGGCTCGCTCTCGGTGTTCGACCGCGAGATCGACCGTTGGGCGATCCCGGAGTCGCGCTTTGAGCCGCAGCCCATGCCGTCGTTCGACAAGGTGCTGCGCCCGGTTTTCGACACCATGCAGCCCATGAAGGAAAGCGTGGATGCGATGCGCGGCAAGGTCGATGGGCCGATGCCCGAACGCTTCGATACCGTGCGCTCATGGAGCGCATACACCACGCACCGCGATCCCGTGCTGCTGCTCTGGGCCAGCTACGAAGTGCCCGGCGCGCAGGATCCGCACGATCGGGTATGGGGCAACCGCACGATCGACCCGCGCAGCGGCAAGGTATTTCCCGACGATCAACTGAAGATCGGTAGCCAGTTCTTCTATCCGCTGCATTACGGTCTCACCCTCGAGTGGCAGGACCTCGGCGCCTGGATCGTGGGTTTTGCCGGGCTGGTGATGCTGGTGGCGCTCATCTCCGGCGTGGTGATGCATCGCAAGTTGTTCCGCGAGTACTTCACCTTCCGGCCCACCCGGAACATTCAGCGCAGCGTGCTGGACCTGCACAACATGACCGGCGTGCTGGCGCTGCCCTTCCATTTCTTCTTCGCCTTCACCGGCCTGCTGATCTTCGCTGGTCACTACTTTCCAGTGACGCATACGCAACTCGAACCGCTGCACGAGTTGCACGAGAAGATCGAGGAGCAGCAGACGGGCCTACCGCAGGACCGCGCCGGCGTGCCCGCGCCACTGGCCTCGGTGGACGCCATGGTGGCCGAAGCGCGGCGCCGCTGGACCGCCAAGGGCATGGCGGGGGAAGTGGGCCTCGTCTCGGCCAATCATGTCGGCGACGTCAATGGCTACGTCAGCGTCTGGCGCGCCGGCACCGATCGTATCGCCAATGTGAGCGATGGCATCCACTTCAAGGCCAGTACCGGCGAAGTGCTATACGAAGAGCCGCCGCTGACAGCGGTGGGCAGCGTTGGCAACTTCCTCATTGGCCTGCACCTCCAGCACTTCCGGCACTGGCTGCTGCGCTGGTTCTATGTGCTGGGCGGGTTGATGGGCACGGTCTGCCTGGCAACCGGCCTCATCTTCTTCGTGGAGAAGCGCAAGAAGCAGCACGCCAAGGCGGGCGGACAGAGTCGCCGCGTGGTCGATGCCCTGGCGGTCTCCACCATCACAGGCATGCTGGTTGCCACCATGTCCATCCTGGTCGCCAATCGCCTGCTGCCCGAAGCGCTGCCTTCAGGCTGGCCACCGCGCGGCGATATGGAACGATATGTGTTCTGGGGCGGCTGGGCGCTGGCGATGATTCACGCCTTCGTCCGCAGCGCACCCGTGGCGATGGACAGGCTCAATCCAGCCTGGCATGAACAGTGCTGGGCCGTGGCCATCATGGCGGTGGCGGCGATGCTGCTCAACTGGATCACCACCGGCGATCATCTGTTGCGCACTATCGGCGCCGGCTACTGGCCCGTTGCAGGGGTGGACCTGAGCCTGCTGGTGACGGCAGGACTTGCGGTACTCTCCGCGCGCAGGCTGGGGCGCAAGGCCTTGGCAGCCATGCCAGTGCCGCGTGGAGGGACGGCGCATGCGTGAGGTCATTCTTCTGACCGCCGCCTTGCTGGCCTGCACGGCGGGCATGGGCTGGCTGGCGCTGGCAATGGAGCGTCATTGGACACAAGTACACGAGGGCGAGGCAACAGCCGCCCAGGTGCTGCGGATGCGTGCGTTGGGCACGTTGGGGTTGGCGGCCGGACTGTCGTTGTGCCTTGCTGCCGACCATGCATCCATGGCTGTGCTGGTATGGGTGATGGCGCTGGCAGCCAGTGCACTGGCGGTTGCGTTGACGCTGACATGGCGCCCGAGCTGGATGCGGGTGCTGACCTGCTTTGCCGGATGACTTTAGCGGCGCAGCCTTCCCCGGTACAAATTCAGGCCGCCCACCAGTACGACGATCAGGATCAGATCCAGCAGCGCCCACATCATTTTCAATGGCAGGCCGCCATAGTCGCCGAAATGCAGCGGGCGCGACAGCTCGACGACGCGCAGGTACCAGGGAAACGGCTCGGCCGCCGTCAGGTTGCCATTGCGCGCATCGATCAGGAAGGTCATGCGCAGTTTCGACGTCAGCGCCGTGTTGCCCCATGCGAACAGCAGGTAGTGGTGCGGGCTGACCCAATTCCGGTTGGGATAGACGATGGTGCCCACCCGCATGTCGGGATGGGTGCGATGGGCAAGATCGACGGCCGCCTGGATGGAAGCGAGTTTGCGCGTGACGGGTTCGTTGCCCAGTGTCGCATAGCCGGCGACCAGCCTGCCGATGGTGTGGGATTGCCAATGGTCGAACAGCGGGTGGGCCAGGGTATTGAAGACGCCGGTGGCGCCCACCACCGCCGCCCAGGCCAGCGTGGCAATACCGAGGAAATTGTGCAGGTCCAGGCGCCGCAATCGTATCGAGCGGTCGCGTCGCTGGGTGCCGAACGATAGCTTGCGCATATACGGCGCGTACAACACCGCGCCGGAAACGAGCGCGATCAGGAATAGCGCTCCGGCGGCGCAAAGCACCCATTCTCCCGTATCGTCCAGCAGCAGTTCGGCGTGCAGGTCGTGCATCAATGCCATGATTCGATGGCCGGACCGCGGCAGCTGGCTGGCGGGCGGCGCGCGCGAGTCTTCCAGCACCCGCGCGGTGTAAGCGTCGAACTTCAGTGCATAGCCGCCCGGGCCGGGTTCGGGTGTGGGGCCCAGGCCGATATAGACCGCATCGTTTTCCCAGTCGGGGCCGATAAAGCGCACGTGGCTGCGGGGGTCCTGGCTGCGCGCCGCCTCGACCAGGCGATCCAGGCTGAGCCTGGGGCCGGTCGAGGGCGGCGCGCCCGCCAGGGTCGCGGCCGGATCCGGGCCGTCCAGCCAATGGTCGATCTCGTCGGCAAAGATCAAGGGCAGCCCGGTCAGGCAGAGCATCAGCAAGAACAGCGTGCATGCCACGCTGCTCCAGGTATGGACATGCCGCCAGATGCGCCGGGACCGGCTCGCCGGGGGCGCGCCGCCCGGGGCCGGGGCCCCCGGGCGGCGCAACGAAGGAACAAGGCCGGGCATGCTTACCAGCGGTATTTCAGGTTGGCAAGCACTCTGCGACGGTCGCCCCACCAGCAGCTGTATACGTTGCAGTTGCTCAGGTAGGTCTTGTCGAACAGGTTGGTGACATTCAGGCCGAGTTCCAGGCCGGCCAGGCTGGGGGACAGGGCGCCCGCGTCATAGGTCAGCCCCAGGTCCACCAGGGTATAGGCGGGCAAGGTGTATTGCTGGCGGCTGTCGGTGTAGCCGCGGCCGGTGTAGCGTACGCCGGCCCCCGCCTTCAAGCCGGCCAGCGGCCCTTGGCGGAAGGCATATGTCGCCCATAGCGAGGCCATGTGTCTGGGCGAGTACCAGGGTACTTTGCCGACGGGGTCGTTGGTGTCGTCGGCGGTTCCCTTGGTGGTTTCGATATCCAGGAAAGAATAGCTGCCCACCAGGTCGATCTGGTCGGACAGGCTGAGCGTCGCGCTGAGCTCCAGGCCACGCGATCGGACCTCGCCCTTCTGGATGCTGTAGCCGGGGTTGATCGGGTCGCCCGTCAGCACGTTCTGCTGGCGGATGTCAAAGACGGCCAGCGTCAGGAAACTGCTCATTCCCTCGGGCTGGTACTTGACGCCGATTTCGTACTGTTGGCCGGTCGTGGGCCGGAACGCCGCGCCTCCCCGGCTGGGATGCAGCCGGCCGCTTTGCGGCTCGAATGATTTGGCGTAGCTCGCATAGGGTGCAATGCCGTTGTCGAACACATAGCTCAGGCCGGCCCGCCCGGTCAGGGCGCTGTCGCTGGGGCCCTGCGTGCGTGCTCCGGTCGATCGGTCGTCGGTCCAGCTTTCCGCCTGGTCATGGCGCAGGCCGGCCAGCAGCCGCCAGCGGCCATACCGGATGAAGTCCTGGGCGTAGATGCCCAATTGCTCCAGCTTGTCCTCGGTGGTCGAGGTCCAGCCCGAGGAGGGCGGCAATGGCTGTCCGTATACCGGATTGTGCAGGTCCAGCGGGGGGATGGCGTACCAGACGTTGGCGGGCGTGCGCTGCCGATTCTGGTAGTAGTCCAGCCCGGCCAGCACAGTGTGCTGTGCGGCGCCGGTGGTGAAGTTGGCTTCGAGCTGCGTGTCCACGTTGAACGCGCGCGAGCGGTCTTCCGAGCCCCACGCCGTGCGCGACACGGAACCGTCCGGCTCGAGCCCGCCATAGATGTCGCGATAGCGGCCGTTCACGCTCATGTAGCGCAGCTTTTGGCGTACTGTCCAGACACTGTTGAAGCGGTGCTCGAACTCATAGCCGGCAGTGTACTGGGTGCGGTTGAAGTCGTTGAACCCCGGTTCGCCGATGAAAAAATCAGTGGGGATGTGGCCGTAGGGGGTATCGAAGTAGGTGCCATACCACGACAGGCTGCGCTGGGCGGGCTTGGCGGGATCGTGCTGGTAGCTGAACAGCAATGTCAGTTCGGTGTCCGCGTCCGGGCGCCAGGTGAAAGCCGGGGCGATGGCGATGCGTTGGTCTTCCGAATAGTGCACCTGCGTGCCGGTTTCCAGGGCCACGCCTGTCAGCCGGTACAGGAACTGGCCGTCGGCGTCGAGGGGGCCCGCGAAATCGAAAGCCGCCTGTTTGCGGTCATGGCTTCCGGTCTGCAGCACGATCTCGTGCAACGGTTCACGGGTCGGGCGCTTGGACTGGTATGAAATGGCGCCGCCTGGCGCCGATTGCCCATAGAGCACGGAGGGGGGGCCGCTCAACAGCTCGACGCGCTCCAGCAGGTACGGATCGATCGACGGGCCGTTCGAGAAGCCTCCCTGGCTGGTGCGCAGGCCATCGAGCAGAACGGCCCCGCCGAAGCCCCGGATGCTCTGGTTGGCCAGTTCGGAACGCCGGTCTGAATCGCTGGCCCCGACATGCACGCCTGGCAGATAGCGCAAGACTTCGACGGTGGTCTGGGGGTTTTGCGCTTCGAGCTGGTCGTGTGTGATGACCGAAACCGAATAGGGCGTCTCGATGCGGTCGGCGGCGATCTTGGAGCCGACCGTCGAGGTCGCCGCCACGTAGCGGTTCTCGGGCGCGGTTCCCACCACTGCGACGCTGGGCAACAGGGTAACCCCGCCTTGTTCGACCGGTATCGGGCGCAGGGTGTAGCGGCCGGGGGCGGTGGGCACGGCCTGCAGGCCGGTATCGGCCAGCAGCGCGGCGAAGCCGGATTCGATCGTGTAGCGGCCGTGCAGGCCCTTGGAGTACAGGCCCGCCATCTGCGATGCATCGAAGGCGATCGCCATGTTCGCGGCGGCGGCATAATGGCTGATGACCTCGGCCAGCGGCCCACCGGCGATGTCGAACTCGTTGCCGCCGGCGGTCGACGCCTGGGGAGGCTGTGCCGGGCCGGCGGGGGCGGCATGGCTTGCCGGGCTTGGTCCCAGCGCCAGGATGGCGACAGCGGCGCAGGCGCACGGCGCAAGGATGCGGGACGGCGCGCCGGCGGAACGTGGGCGCGGCGACGATGGCAGGCTTTCTGGCATGGATCCCTCGGACAGGACATTCGGTTGGGTCTTATCCGTCATGCCGAACGAGGCGGCCAGATTGTGCAAAACCAGCGAAAAAAAATCGCACGAATCCACCCTGGGGCGGGGTGGCGCTCAGCGCGGTCGTACAGTGATCCAGTAGCGCGTCAGGCGATCGATCCGCACGGGAAAGCTCTCGGCCAGCACGGCGAGGGCGCGATCAGTGTCGTCGACGGGGAAGGCGCCGGATATCTTCAGCCCGGCGATTGCCGCGTCGCAGGACAGGAAGCCCGGGTGGTAGCGGCCCAGTTCGGCCACCACCTCGGCAAGCGGCAGGTCGATGGCGATGAAACTGCCGGTCGCCCAACTCGCGGGGGCCGCGCTTGTTTGGCCGAGCGAGCGCACGTCGTCGAGCGAGATGGCGGCGCGTTGGCCTGCCGGCAGGCGCAACCGGGCCGGCGCCCGCGCCGCCTGCAGTTCGACAGCATGTTCCAGCACCGAGACGACGGTTCGTTCCGCTTCCAGCCGCACAGTGAAGCGTGTGCCGAGGGCCAGGGCCGTGCCGTGGCGGGTCGCCACCACGAACGGGCGCGGCATGCTGACGGCATCGTGGTGCGTGGCGATCAGGATTTCGCCCGCCTGCAGCTGCACCAGCCGCCGATCGGCGTCGAACCTGACGTCGACGGCGCTGTCGGTGTTCAGCGTCAGGGACGACCCGTCGGACAGGATGATCTGCCGGCGCTCGCCGATACGGGTGTGGTAGTCGGCCTGCCAGACTTGCCATGGCAGGCGGTACGCCAATGCGCCCCCCAGGCCGCCGGCGGCCAGCCATAGCAGTCCGCGCAATGTGGCGCGGCGCGAGGCGGCCGCTGTGTTCAGCGTCGGCCCGGCGATGCGGCCGGGCACCTGGTCGAACTTCGCGTGGATGGCCTGTACTTTGCGCCAGGCGGCCTGATGGGCTGGATCCGCCGCATGCCAGCGCGCCCATTCCTGTTCGCTGCCCGCATCCGGACGGCCTCCCTCGTGCAGGCGGGCATACCAATGCGCAGCCTCGCGGATGGCGCGGCGCAGGTCCTGGTCGGGGGAGGCAGGGGCTTCCTCGGCGGCAGGCGCTGGGCGAGGGCTGCCTGGCGATGTCGTCATGGCATCAGCAGGCAGCATTCTTCCATGGCGCGGGCGACGTAAGTTTGCACGGATCGGGGGGAAATGCCCATGCGGCGGGCGATCTCGCGATAGGGCAGGCCCTCGAAGCGCGACAGGATGAAGGCTTCCCTGACCTTGCCGCCCAGGCCCGCAAGCATCTGATCCATCTCGAACAGCGCGTCTTTCATGATGGCCTGCACTTCCAGCGAGGGAACATCTTGCCGGGGCAGCGCCGCAAGAACTTCATGATAGGCGCGTTCGAGGGTGCGGCGGCGCGCCAGGTCGACCAGCAACCCCTTGGCGATCGTGCACAGATAGGCGCGCGGCTGTTCCGGCTGGGAGCGTTCGGGGGCCTTGAGCACGCGTACGAACGTGTCGTGGGCCAGGTCGGCCGCATCGAAATGGTTGCCCAGCTTTCTGCGCAGCCAGTCTTGCAGCCACCCATGATGATCACGATACAGGGCGTGGATGGGGTCGGGCAAGACAGGGACTCCGGGGCAGCAGGATTGAACGAGCGCGCAGATTCGCCCGGGATTTCGAGAATAGGAATTAGTATCAATATTATTGCCGTGAATCCCTGTTCGCGCAATGCTGGAAACGTCGCGTTCGTGTTGCCTATCTGTCGCAAGCCCCGATACCCGGTTGCGATATGTCGTCTAAATCGCCTAAGATAAAAACCATTCTCATTTATCGGCTGAGCCCCTCGTTCCCGGCTGCAGGCATGCCCGCGGCGAGTGTCGTGGCGGCCGCCGCGCCCGAATTCACCTTTTTCCCTGCCTGAAAAGCCTCGCCAGCTCCAGGGCCGGGTTGGTGGCGGCCGGCCGCTGCCGTGCCGTCTCCGTCCGCTGCAATCCCGAATATCAAATGCCGATTCCGAAACCATGTCTGTAGTCTTGCGCGCACCACAGGTCCAGATAGCGGGCCGCATCGCAGCCGCCCTGCTGGGCGGCTACGCCTTTACCTGGGGTTTCATCGCCCTGGGGGTGGCCGGCCTGTTTGCCACGGGAATGGAATTCCACGATGCCGAACACCTGTGCAACATCCTGGGAATCCTGGCTTTCCTGGCGGTATTCCTGTGGGCCTTCGCGGCCCGCAGCGTCAAGCGCGTGTGGCTGGTGCTGGCCGGGGCGGGCGGGCTGATGGCCGCTTCGGCTTCCCTTATCCAGCATCTGCTGGCCTGATCGGCGAGGCTGTCATGTTCCAGAACTTTCGTCTCAGCATGGCCTGGCTGCATACCTGGTTCGGCCTGGTGCTGGGGTTCGTGCTGATGGTGGTGTTTTTCTTCGGCGCGCTGTCGGTCTTCGACCGCGAAATCGACCGCTGGGCGATTCCCGCATCGCGCTTCGAGGCGCAGCCCATGCCGTCGTTCGATACCGTGCTGCGGCCGGTGTTCGAAACGATGCAGCCTTCGGCCGACCGCATCGAGCAGATGCGCGACAAAGTCAACGGCCCCCTGCCGGAGCGCTTCACGGTGCCGACCCGCTGGGGCGCCTACACCACCCATCGCGATCCCGTGCTGGGGATGTTCGTCGGCTACGAGGTGCCCAACGCCAAAGAGCCCGAGACCTATATCTTCGCCAGCCGCACCATCGATCCGCGCTCCGGGGCGTCATTGCCCGACGACCACTTGAAGATCGGCAGCGGCTTCTTCTACCCCTTGCACTACAGCCTGACGCTGTACTGGAAGGACCTGGGCTACTGGATCGTGGGCCTGGCCGCGCTGATCATGCTGGCGGCGCTGGTCAGCGGCGTGGTCATGCACCGCAAGCTGTTTCGCGAGTTGTTCACGTTCCGGCCCAACAAAAGCCGGCAGCGCAGCCTGCTGGACCTGCACAACCTGACCGGCGTGGTGGCGTTGCCGTTCCATTTTTTCTTCGCCTTCACTGGCCTGGTCATTTTCGCGGGAATCTATTTCCCCATCACCCACACCCAGCTGGACCCGCTGCACGAACTGCACGAGCAACTGGAAGCCCAGGAAACCGGGCTGCCGCACGAGCGCGCCGGCGTCCCCGCGCCCATCGCTTCCGTGGATGCCATGGTGGCCGAGGCCCAGCGCCGCTGGGCCGCCAAAGACATGGCGGGGGAAGTCGGCTTCCTGGCGGTGCAGCACGTGGGCGATGCCAACGGCTACGTCAGTATCTATCGCGCCGGCACGGACCGCATCGCCCTGACCGGCGAGGGCATTCACTTCAAGGCATCCACCGGCGAGGTCCTGCGCGAAGATCCTCCCAGCACGGCGGTGGGCAGCGTCAACGAATTCCTGACCGGCCTGCACCTGCAGCATTTCCGCCATTGGCTGCTGCGGTGGCTGTACCTGATGGGCGGGCTGGTGGGCTGCGTGTGCATCGCCACCGGCTTCCTGTTCTTCGTCGAGAAGCGCAAGCGCCAGCACGCCCGGCAGAACAGCCAGGGGGCGCGCATCGTCGATGCGCTGGCCGTGACCACCGTCACCGGCATGATGCTCGCCGCCCTGGGCATCCTGATCGCCAACCGGCTGCTGCCCGATTCGATGCCCCTGGGCTGGCCCGAGCGGGGAGCCATGGAACGCTATCTTTTCTGGGGCACCTGGGCCCTGGCGATGCTGCATGCCGGCTGGCGTTCCGGGCCCGTGGCGCAGGAGCGCCAGAACCCCGCCTGGCGCGAACAATGCGTGGCGGTGGCGGCTCTGGCCATCGCGGCCGTGTTGCTGAACTGGGCCACCACGGGCGACCACTTGTGGCGCACCCTTTCCCTGGGCTATTGGCCGGTGGCGGGGGTGGACCTGTTCATGCTGGCGGCGGCGGCGATCGCGCTTGGCGCGGCCCGCAAGCTCAAGCAGCGTGGGGCGGCCGCCCCCGCGACGCGGCACGAGCCGCCGGAGCCGGCCCATGCTTGACGCCTGCTTGTTGCTGGCGGCGTTCCTGGCGGCGGTGGCCGGAATGGGGTGGCTGGCGTTGGCGATGGAACCGCATTGGGAACAGGCCTGCGGGCAGGCGCCGTACCAGCCCGCCCTGGCCGGGTGGTTGCGCCGGCTGGGCGCCGCGGCCCTGGCGGCTTCGCTGCTGCTGTGCCTGGCCGTGGATCACGCTTCGATGGCGGTCCTGGTGTGGTTCATGGTCCTGGCGGCCGCGACCCTGGTCATCGCGTTCACGCTTTCCTGGCGCGCCCGCTGGCTGGCGGCCTTGTTGCCCGGGGCGGCTGCCCGGGCGTAGGCGTCGCGGCCGGCGCCGGATTTCCGGCGCCGACCGCATCGATCGGCAGGCTGCCCGGCGGCGCCAGGCAGCCTGGCCGGATCAGGCGCCCACCGGCTTGCCGTCTTCGCGACGCACCACCACGGTGGCCGAGCGCGCGTCGCCGCCGCCCGCCCGCACCGTGTTCCAGGCGCCGTTCGGGTGCTGGATATTGATGAAGAACGTGGTCAGGTCGTCGTTGTAGGCGATGCCGGTGATTTCGCAACCCACCGGGCCCACCAGGAAGCGCTTGGATTCGCCGGTTTCCTGGTCGATGTAGTACATGGCGTTGTGGCCGAACTCGTCGGCGTCCGTCGCGCCCGAGTCGGTCTGCACCCACAGGCGGCCCTTCGTATCGACGCGGATGCCGTCCGGGCTGGAGAACGTGTCGCCGTTGATCGTGCCGGTCACGTTGGCGGCTTCGCCTTCGGACTCGTCGTAGCCGGCCAGCAGCAGCAATTCCCAATCGAAGGTCGTGGCCAGCGGCGAGTCGCCGCGTTCTTTCCAGCGCACGATGTGGCCGTGCGAGTTGTTGGTGCGCGGGTTGGCGGCGCTGGTGCGGCGGCGGCTGCCGTTGTTGGTCAGCGTGCAGTACAGGGTCTTGTCCACGCCCACCGTGATCCACTCGGGCCGGTCCATCAGGGTGGCGCCGACGACGCGCGCCGCGGCCTTGGTGTTGATCAGCACATCGGCCTGCGAGTTGAAGTCGATGAGCGTTTGCGTCGGCAGCGAGCCGGGCGCGACCTGCGTGTAGTTGCCCGGGTCGACGGCACCGGCGGTCAGGCCGTTCTTGCCGACCGTCAGTTCCACCCAGTTGCCCGAGCCGTCGTCGTTGAAGCGGGCGGCGTACAGCGTGCCTTCGTCCAGCAGGCTGGCGTTGTTGGCGCGGTTCGCCGGGTCGTAGGGCTTGCTGGGAATGAACTTGTAGATGCAGCCGGGCGTGCCGTCGTCGCCCATGTAGAAGGCGACGCGGTTGTCCTTGTCCAGCATGTAGGCGGTGTTTTCGTGGTCGAAGCGGCCCATCGCGGTGCGCTTGACCGCCGTGGAGCCCGGCTGGTACGGATCGATCTCGACCACCCAGCCATAGCCTTCCTCGGCCTGGGTGTTGTCCCAGTAGTTGTCGGTGGTTTCTTCGCAGGTCAGGTACGTGCCCCAGGGGGTGGGGCCGCTGGCGCAGTTGTTCAGGGTGCCGACCACCGTGGCGCCGACGGCCGCGGCGGCGGGGCCGCTGACGTCGTAGACCGTGTTGCCGGTGTAGCGCTTGTTGTAGCGCGAGTTGGTGTTGACCGACCACTTGCCGTCGTCGGTGCGCGCGATCTCGATGACCGAGACGCCGACGTTCGACAGGTTGGTGCGCACGGCGTCGGCGCCGAGGTCCAGGGTCTGCTTGTCGACGTTCTCGTGGTTCAGCACCAGCAGGCCGCCCTTGTTGGGGTCTACGCCTTCCAGGGGATAGAAGTGCATGCCGTCATGCTGGCCGCCGGCCTGGTCTTCGGTGATGGGATACGCCTGCGGCACGCCGGTGTAGCCCAGCGAGCCGATCGCGCACTTGTCGCCGGCCGAATACAGCACTTCGGCCACGTAGCCTTGCGGGACGAGCACGGTGTCGGGCGTGAGGTTGTCGGCCAGGGGCGTGAAGTTGACCGAGTAGTCGGCGCCGGGGTTGGTGCCGCCGCCGTTGTCGCCGGGCGTGGAATCGTCGTCGTCGTCGCTGCCGCTGCCACAGGCGGTCAGGGTGGCTCCGAATACCGACAGGATCGACAGGCCGAGACTGTTCCGCAAGAGCGTGCGGCGGCCCGGGTTGGCGGCCACGATGTCGTCGAACATCTGGCCGGGTACCGTGATTTCGCCTTGGGCTTCGCGGCGCGGGGCGCGCAATTTGTCTGTCAGGTAGGACATTAGAACCTCTTCGATTGTGGGGAGCGGTCGTTAAGCCGAAATTCAGCTGAACCGGGCGAGAGGTTAAGTAGCTTGTATGACGCGATGATGGCTATGCGCGCCGCGCCATGCGCCGGCCGGTAGGCAAGCTGCAATGCCCATGCCACAATGGGTCGAGTCCGGCCGCGGGGCCGGGCCCGCTGCGCCGTCAGGGCGTTTCTTCAAGACCTTGCAGGAGACCGGCGATGTCCAATCATGTCTACAAGCAGATCGAACTGGTGGGTTCTTCCACCAAGTCTTCCGACGATGCGATCACGCAGGCCATTGCGCGCGCGTCCGACACCTTGCGCAATCTCGACTGGTTCGAAGTGACCGAAGTGCGCGGCCATATCAAGGATGGCAAGGTGGCCCACTGGCAAGTGGGGCTGAAGATCGGCATGCGGCTGGACGACAACGACTGAGTCGTTCGCCAGCTTTGCGCATTCCGTGACCGGGCGCTGCAAGTCGTTGCAGCGCAAGGCCTTTTTGAGCTTGTCCGAAAACTGTTCAAGGGCTTATCCACACTGCGCGTGGATAAGCTGGTCATCACGGGCCGCAAGGGCGGTTGGGGGCGCGGGCGCTGCAGGCGTCGCCCTGGGGTTTTATTGGTGTCAGACACCCTTCGGGGTGTCTGACACCTGAGCAATACCGATGGCGTCGCCTCGGGGCCTGCCTTGGTGCAGCCAGGTGTCAGACACCCCGAAGGGTGTCTGACACCAACGTGAGCAAAGACTGTCTCGTTGGCCGAACGGTATCAGGCGGCCAGCTTGGCGACCCAGGCCAGGTAGCGGTCGAGCCAGCCTTGCAGGAACTTGCGGGTGCCTTCATTGGTGATGGTGTACTGGTCGTCGATCAGGCCTTCGGTGTACTGCAGGAAAACCTCGGGGGTGGTCAGCACGCTGACGCCTTCGGCCGCCAGGATATTGCGCAGGTGCTGCTGCGCCATGGCCGTGCCCGCCGCGCTGGGCGAGGTGCCCACGATGCCGGCCGTCTTGCCTGTCCATGAGTTCTTGCCCCACGGGCGCGAGCCCCAGTCGATGGCGTTCTTCAGCGCCGCCGGAATCGAGCGGTTGTGCTCGGGCGTCACGAACAACAGGCCGTCGGCGCGGGCGATCAGGTCTTTTACCTTGGCCGCTTGCGGCGGCATGGACATTTCGTTGTCCTGGTTGTACAGGGGCACGTCCGCGAGGCTGGCGTATTCGAATTCGATCGTGTCGGGCGCCAGTTTCTCGAGCGCCCGGGCCAGGCGCAGGTTGAAAGACGCGGCGCGCAGGCTGCCGACGAAAACCGCAATCTTGTAGGTGCTCATGATGCACGTGCTCCACGGGTTGGGAATCGCCCCAGTGTAGACCTGCGATGTGACCTGCTCAACACGCACCGGCACGGTGCGCTCGGGCGGCGCGATCCCCATCGCGGTGAGCCCCGTGGTGCAGGCGCCGCCGGCGCGCGCGCCGTTCGGCAAGGCCGCCATAGGGAGCACGGCAGGCGCGCGGGTTGGCATACGCCTTGCTAGGGTAAATACCGAGGGGCCGGGCATCCCGGGCCGGCCCGCATGCCGCCCAGGAGTTCCCGCATGTCCGTCCATTCTTCCACCCCTGTGACGATGCTCGTCACCCGCCATATCCCGCCCGACCGTTATGGCGACTTCCTGGCGTGGATGCGCCAGGGCGAGATCCTGGCCGCCGGCTTTCCGGGGTTCCTGGGGTCCGGCGTGCTGCAGCCGCCCGAGGGGGGCGACCAGTACCAGATCGTGCTGCGCTTCGATGGCGCGGCCAACCTGGCGCGCTGGGAAAACTCGCTGCCGCGCCGCATGTGGCTGGAACGCGGGGCCAGCCTGGTGCGCGCCAGCCGCGTGCATCGCGTCAGCGGCATGGACACCTGGTTCGGCCCGCCGCGCAGCGCGCCGCCGCGCTGGAAACAGGCGGTCAGCATCTGGCTGGCGTACTTCCCCATGCTGCTGCTGTTCAGCACGCTGCTCAACGAGCAACTGAGCGCCTTGCCGCTGTTCTGGCGGGTGCTGGCGACCACGCTGTGCATGACGCCGGTGCTGTCGTTCGTCTGCATTCCGGTCATCACCCGCCTGCTGCGCGGGTGGCTGCAGCCACCCGCGCGCGGTTGACGGCCAGCTGACTGACATTTCACTGAATACTAAACGAAAATTGTTTACACTTGCATTGGTAATTCTCGATTTCTAAAAAAGCGCGGCCACGCGGGGTGCGCTTTTCTCAACAAAGGAGATGATTCCGATGCGCAAGTTGCTCTACGGCGCGCTGCTGATGGCCGCCCTGACCGGGGGCGCCGCCCAGGCGGCGGCCGAACCCAAGGCGGTGGTGCAAACCTATTCCGACATCGCGCTGGCCGGCTATGAAGATTCGCTGGCCTCGGCCAAGGCGCTACGCACCGCCATCGATGCCCTGGTCGCCAAGCCCAGCGCCCAGGCGCTGCAGGCGGCGCGCGCCGCCTGGCTGGCCGCGCGGGTGCCGTACCAGCAGACCGAGGCCTTTCGTTTCGGCAACCCCATCGTCGACGACTGGGAAGGCAGCGTGAACGCCTGGCCGCTGGACGAGGGCCTGATCGACTACGTCGACGCGTCGTACGGCACCGAAAACGACCAGAACGCGTTCTACGCGGTGAACGTGATCGCCAATTCCAAGATCTCGGTGGGCGGCAAGACCATCGACGCCAGCAAGATCACCCCCGAGCTGTTGTCCGAGACCCTGCACGAAGCCGACGGCAACGAGGCCAACGTGGCCACGGGCTACCATGCCATCGAGTTCCTGCTGTGGGGCCAGGACCTCAACGGCAGCGGCCCGGCGCCGGCCGACCGCCAGGGCACGCCGCAAGAGCGCCATGCCGGCAATCGCCCGCATACCGATTTCGACCCGGCCCAATGCACCGGCGGCCACTGCGAGCGGCGCGTGCAATACCTGCAGGCCGTGACCGACCTGCTGGTTTCCGACCTGGAAGAGATGGTGGGCAATTGGAAGCAGGGCGGCGAGGCGCGCAAGGCGGTCGAGCAGGATCCCAAGGCGGGCCTGGTGGCCATGATGACCGGGCTGGGCAGCCTGTCGTATGGCGAACTGGCCGGCGAGCGCATGAAGCTGGGTTTGATGCTGCACGATCCCGAGGAAGAGCACGATTGCTTCTCGGACAACACCCATAATTCGCACTATTACAACCAGGTCGGCATCCGCAACGTGTACCTGGGCGCCTACCAGCGCGTGGACGGCAAGACCGTGTCGGGCGCCAGCCTGTCCGACCTGGTCAAGGCGCGCGATCCCAAGCTGGATGCCGAGATGCGCAGCAAGCTGGATGCCACCGTGGCGGCGATGCAGGCCATGCGCGACCGCGCGGCGCAGGTCGAGACCTACGACCAGATGATCGCCTCCGGCAACACGGAAGGCAATGCCGTGGTGCAGGCCGCCATCGATCGCCTGGTCGACCAGACCCGCAGCCTGGAGCGCGTGATCGCCGCCCTGGAACTGGGCGAGGTGTCGCTCGAGGGCTCGGACAGCCTGGACAAGCCGGAAGCCGTATTCCAGTGAGCAAGACCGCTGTGGCAGTATTGGCGGCGCTGGCGGCAGCCGGCGCCGCCGCCGTTGCGCTGGCGGCGGACGGACGCGGCGACCTGAGCGACGAAGATCGCGCCCGGGTAGCCAAGGTGACCGCGCCGACCGCCGATTTCTCGCGCGCCGAGCCTTTCGAGACCCTGCCTGCCGGGGCTGGCACGACGCGCAAGCTGATCAACGCCGACATCTTCTCGCATCCGTCGGCCAACCTGACGTTCGAGGGCCGCCAGGAATTCCTGGTGGGCAACGGCCTGTTCCGCAAAGACTGGGTGTCTTCGCCGTCGTCGACCCAGGCGTCGGACGGCCTGGGGCCGTTGTTCAACGCACGCTCGTGCCAGGCCTGTCATACCAAGGACGGCCGCGGCACCGTGCCGGGCTTCGACCCGATGGAACGCACCGATGCGGTGGCGCTGCTGATGCGCCTGGCGGTGCCGCCCACCACCGACGAGCAGCGCCGGCAACTGGCCGCGGGCGAATTGCCGTTCGTGCCCGACCCGGTGTATGGCTCGCAATTGCAGAACTTCTCGGTGGCCGGGCTGCCGGCGGAAGGGCGCCTGGAGATCGACTACGAGCCCGTGCAGGTGTCGCTCAATGGCGGCGAGACCGCCACGCTGATGAAGCCCACCTACCGCATCGAGGACCTGGGCTACGGGCCGATGCGCGCCGATGTGCAGTGGTCGCCGCGCCTGGCCCCGCCGATGATCGGCCTGGGCCTGCTGGAAGCCGTGCATCCGGACGACATCCTGGCCAATGCGCAGGCCGACCATGGCGACGGCATCAGCGGCCGGCCCAACTGGGTGCGCGACGAGCGCACCGGCAAGCAGGCGCTGGGGCGCTTCAACTGGAAGGCCAGCCAGCCGACCGTGGAACAGCAAAGCGCCGTGGCGTTTTCCAACGACATGGGGCTGTCCACGCCGCTGTTCCCCAGCCACTATGGCGAATGCACCCAGGCCCAGCCCGCGTGCTTCGACATGCCGCATGGCGCGCAGGCGCGCCTGGGCGAACATGAAGTGCCCGGCAAGCTGATGGACTTCGTCGCCAAGTACGCCGTCAACCTGGCCGTGCCGCAGCGCCGCGACGTCGACGATGCGCGCGTGCTGGCGGGCAAGCAATTGTTCTACCAGGCCAACTGCGTGGCGTGCCACGTGCCCAAGTACGTGACCCGGCGCGATGCCGAGCGCCAGGAACACCGCTTCCAGCTGATCTGGCCCTACACCGACATGCTGCTGCACGACATGGGCGAAGGCCTGGCTGATGGCGTGTCCGAAGGCCAGGCCAGCGGCAGCGAATGGCGCACGCCGCCGCTATGGGGCATTGGCCTGACACGTACGGTCAACCCCAATGCGACCTGGCTGCACGATGGCCGCGCCCGCACGCTGCTCGAGGCCGTGCTCTGGCACGGCGGCGAAGCGCAGGCCGCGCGCGACCGCGTGGTGGCGATGACCCCGCAAGAGCGCGCCGACCTGATCCGTTTCCTGGAATCGCTATGAACGGCCCGCAAGGAGCAAGCATGCTGAATACCAAACGCTGGCTGTGCGCGGCCGTCGTGGCGCTGGCCGCGGGGCCGGCGTCGGCGGCTCCGCCGGCCGATCTGGGACAGCGCCTGGCCGATGGCTACGCGCGCCCCGCGATGGCCCGGCTGGCCGAACAGGCCGGCCGGCTGGAACAGGCGCTGGCCGCCTGGTGCCGCGACGGCGGCCAGGCCGGCGCGCAGGCGGTGCGCCAGGCGTTCGGCGACACGGCGCTGGCCTGGGCCGGCGTCGAGTTCCTGCGCTTCGGCCCGCTGGTGCAGGGCAACCGCTACGAACGGCTGGCGTTCTGGCCCGACACGCGCGGCGTTATGCCGCGCCAGGTGCGCGCGCTGCTGGGCTCGGCCGATCCGGCGGCGCTGGCGCCCGGCGCGCTGGCGTCGCGCAGCGTCGCCATGCAAGGCCTGCCGGCGCTGGAATACGTGTTGTACGACGAGCCGGGCCTGCTCGATGCGCCGGCCGGCGGCGACCGCGCCTATGCCTGCGGCTATGCCACGGCCGTGGCCGCCAACGTGGCCGCCGTATCCGCGGAGTTGCGCCAGGCCTGGGATGCCCAGGGCGACTACGGCCGGCAGTTCACCGCGCCGGCGCCGGGTAACGACCTGTACCGCAGCCAGCAGGAAGTGGCGGCCGAAGCGGTCAAGGCGCTGTCCACCGGGCTGCAGTTCGCGCGCGACGTCAAGCTGGCGCCGGTACTGGGTGATTCGCCGCAGGCGGCCCGCCCCAAGCGCGCCGCCTTCTGGCGCAGCGGCATGGCCCTGCCGATGCTGGCGGCCAGCGTGCAGGGCATGCGTGCGTTCTATGGCGCCGGCGGCTATCGCTATCCCGACGACCTGGCCTGGATCGGCCCAGCCGTGGACGGCGAGCTTGGCCGCGCGGCCGCGGTGCTGCAGGAAATACCGATGCCGGTGGCGCAGGCCGCGGCCGATGCCGCCACCTGGCAGCGGCTGGCGCTGGCCAGCCTGATCCTGAAGAACGCCAAAGACGTCGTCGACCAGAATTTCGCGCCCGCGTTGGGCGTGGTGATCGGATTCAATGCGCTCGATGGAGATTGACCGCCGCCGTTTCCTGGCGCTGACCGCGCTGGCCGGCCTGGCGCCCGCCACGTTGCGCGCCGCCGGCGACGCGCCGCTGTACCTGGCCGCGCGCCGCGCCGGCGGCCGCTACGAAGCGGTGGTGCTGGATGCCCGGGGGCGCGACCACCAGGTGGTGCCCATGCCGGCGCGCGGCCACAGCTTCGCGCTGGATCCGGCGCGCGGCCGCGCCGTGGTGTTCGGCCGCCAGCCGGGCTTCTTCGCCGTGGCCTTCGGCATCGACGGCGTGCAGCCGTCCGTGGCGCTGCAGGCCGCGCCGGGGCGCCACTTCTTCGGGCATGGCGTGTTCCTGCCCGATGGCCGCCGCATGCTGGCCACCGAGAACCACTACGAAGCCGGCCATGGCGTGCTGGGCGTGTACGACACGTCGAAGGGCGGCGAATACCACCGCATCGGCGAATTCGAGACCGGCGGCATCGGCCCGCACGAAGTGGTGCTGCTGCCCGATGGCAGGACGCTGTGCGTGGCCAATGGCGGCATCCTGACGCATCCGGACTACGGCAAGCTGGAATTGAACCTGGACACCATGCGGCCATCGCTGGCGTACGTGGATGCGGCCGACGGCCGGCTGCTCGAACGCGTGGAACTGCCCGCGCAATACCATCGACTGTCGATCCGCCACCTGGCGCTGGCGGCCGACGGCGCGGTGTGGTTCGGCTGCCAGCACACGGGGCCGGCCGGTGAACGGCCGCCGTTGGTGGGGCGGCACCGGCGCGGCCACGAACCCGAGCTTTACGCGGGCCCTGACGACGTATTGCGCGGTTTTCGCAATTACGTGGGCTCGGTGGCGGCCGATCCGGCCGGCCGCGTCGTCGCCACCAGCAGCCCGGTGGGGGGGCAGGTGGCGTACTGGGACACCACCAGCGGCCGTTGCCTGGGCCTGACCCCGCTGGCCGACGGCTGCGGCGTGGCGCCCTTGGCGCCCGGACGTTTCCTGGTCAACAGCGGCATGGGCGAACTGGTGCGGGCCGGCCCGGACCTGGCCGCGCACCCCGTGCTGCCGCCGTCGCCCGGTCTGTCCTGGGATAACCATTTCCGCCGCCTGTAGCGCCGTGCCTCAGGGTATGGCCAGGTGTCAGGCTGCCATGGTGCTACCTTAAGGGCTGCCTGGGTGCGGCCAGGTGTCTGACACCTGCGTAACGCCCAGGTGCATTCCCACAGATGCGCCTTAAGGTAGTGCCATGACTATCCGGCACTTCGAATGCGCTTCGCCGGCTGCTCTCGGCAGCGCAATACGTATCTGATACAGTTTTCGACTGTGCAAACCGGGCGCGCGATATGGCGCGCGCCGTATCGCTGGAGCCCCCATGAACGAATACCTGGTCAGCCTGGAAACCCTGATGCCGCGCCTGGCCGACGGCGCCTTCAATATCGTCCTGGCGCTGGCGATACTGATCATCGGCTGGTGGATGTCGGCGCTGCTGGGCCGCTGGGTGCGCCGCGCGGCCACGCGTTCGCCGCGCATCGACCCCACCATCGTGCCCATGTTCTACAGCGTGGTGGTGTGGGCGGTGCGCATCTTCACCGTGATCGCCGTGCTGGCGCGCTTCGGCGTGCAGACGGCCAGCCTGATCGCGGTGCTGGGTGCGGCCGGCCTGGCGGTCGGCCTGGCCCTGCAGAACACGCTGCAGAACATCGCCGCGGGCATCATGCTGCTGATCCTGCGCCCCTTGCGCGCGGGCGAATATGTGGCGCTCAGCAGCGGCACCGAGGGCACGGTCGAGGAAGTCGGCCTGTTCCTGTGCCGGCTGGTGCAGGGCGACGGCATCCACATCACGCTGCCCAACAGCGTCGTCTGGAACGCCACCATCACCAACTACAGCCGCAACGTCACGCGGCGCCTGGATATCCCGGTCACCGTGCACTACGACGACGACCTTAACCTGGCCCTGGACAGCCTGGCCACGCTGGTGGCCTCGCATCCCCTGGTGAACAAGGACCCGGCCCCGCAAATCAAGGTCAGCGAATACAAGGACAACGGCACGGTGGTCAATGTGCGGCTGTGGTGCGCGGCGTCGCGCTACTGGGACCTGCGCTGGGACCTGTTCCACCAGATCCGCCAGACGCTGGGCGCGGCCGGCTTCAAGCCCCCGATCCCCGTGCGCGAGATCCAGGGGCCGCCCAAAGACGGCGGCGCCGCGGCCGCCTGATCAGTTGCGCAGCGACAGCCGCGCCAGTTCCGAGTGGATCCAGCCGGCGATCTCGCGCTGGCGCGGCGCGGGCATGCGGTCGATGATGGCCGTGGCGCTGATGGCCAGGATCGGCGCGCCTTGCGGGTCCAGCAGGGCGCAGCCCACGCCCAGCGCGCCGCGCACGGCATGGTTGCCCACCACCGCATAGCCGCGCGCCCGCGTGTTCTCGATCAGCCGGTACATTTCGTGCGGTGTCATGCCGCCGTATTCGTCCAGGTAGCCGGAATTGCGCTCGACGATGCCGTGGGCCACCGGGTCGGGCAGGGCGGCCAGCAGCGCCATGCCGCCCGAGCCCACGCCCAGCGGCTGGCGCTTGCCGGCGTAAGTGGCCAGGATCTGCACGGGGTAGCCGCCGATCTCGCGATGCAGGCTGACCGATTCGTCGCCTTCGCGCACCACCAGGAACACGGCGTCGCCGGTGCGTTCGGCCAGGCGGCGCAGGCTGGGCAGCGTCTGGCTGACCCGCGGATCCGGCGTGGCGGTATCGGTGCAGGCGGCCCACTGGGCCCGGTATTTCTTGCTGCCGGGGATCGGCAGCACCAGCCCCGCGTCCATCAGCGCGGCCAGCAGCCGATAGATGGTGGGCCGCTGGATGGCTGTCGTTCGCGCGATGTCGGTGATGCTGAGCCCGGCCGCGCCCTGGTCCCGCAGCGCGGCCAATACCGCCAGCCCGCGGCGCAAGGTGCGCGGGCCGGAAGAACTTTCTGTAGTCGACATGCAACCCTCGGGTATAACGACGTGGGGTGGTCGGGCCGTGTTTTCAGGGAAAACCACTGTCCGCGGGGTGGACTCTACCTTGCTGAAACACGTCTGGCTAGTGGAAAATCGCCCCCGTAACAAAGTCTTGATCGTCCGTACAGCGGACAATTACACAGGAGACACTCCAATGACCAAAAGTCAGAATCCCCGTTTTTTCCGCCATGCCGCGTCGGTGCTCGCCGCTGCATTGGGTGCGCTGGCAATGGGCGCCAGCGCCCAGGCCGCATACCCCGACAAGCCCGTGCACATCGTGGTGGGCTTTTCCGCCGGCGGCACGACCGACGTCATCGCCCGCATCATGGCCAAGGAACTCAGCCAGGGCCTGGACCAGTCGTTCGTGGTCGAGAACAAGCCGGGCGCGGGCAGCAACATCGCCACCGAATACGTGGCGCGCGCCCAGCCCGATGGCTACACCTTGCTGTTCGTGGCCGTGACCAGCGCCATCAACCAGACGCTGTACAAGAACGTCAAGTTCGACTTGACCAAGGACTTCACCCCCGTGGCGCTGGGCGCCAAGGTGCCCAACATCCTGGTCGTGAACCCCAGCGTGCCGGCCAAGTCGGTGAAAGAACTGGTGGACTACGCCAAGGCCAACCCCGGCAAGCTGGCATTCGCCTCGTCGGGCAGCGGCACGTCCATCCACATGGCGGGCGAGCTGTTCAAGATGCGCGCCGGCCTGGACGTGCTGCACGTGCCGTACAAGGGCAGCGCGCCCGCCGTCACCGACCTGATCGGCGGCCAGGTGCAGTTCATGTTCGACAACATGCCGTCTTCCTGGCCCCACGTGAAGGGCGGCAAGCTGCGCGCCCTGGCGGTCACCACGGCCAAGCGCTCGCCCACTGCCCCTGACCTGCCCACCATGCAGGAATCCGGGTTCGACAAGTTCGACGTGTCGTCCTGGTTCGGCCTGATCGCGCCGGCCGGCACCCCGCCCGAAGTGATCGAGAAGTTGAACGCCGTCATGGTGAAGGCGCAGGACAACCCCGAAGTGCAGAAAGCCTTCGCCGGCCTGGGCGCCGTGGGCGAGAAGACCACGCCGGCCGAATTCGGCGCGTTCATCAAGTCCGAAGTCGAAAGCTGGGCCCCAGTCGTCAAGGCCTCGGGCGCGCAGGTCGACTGACCGTCCAAGGTGTCAGACACCCTGCGGGGTGTCAGACACCTGGTAGCGCCGTGTCAAGAGCGAACCGCGTCTTCCTGGATGCAATCCCCCCAGGTGTCAGACACCCCGCAGGGTGTCTGACACCTTTTTTGTGCCCGAATGAATGCCCCGCCGCGTTATTTCTTGCGCAGCATTGCCGTGCACACGCCGCGCAGCATGTCGACTTCATCGCGGGTCAGGGCGCTGCGGCTGAACAGGTGCCGCATGCGCGGCATCAGCTTCTTGGGGTGGGCCGGGTCCAGGAACTGCACGTGCACCAGCGCCTGTTCCCAGTGCGCCAGGAAGGCCTGCACCGCTTCGCCGGTGGCCGGCGCGGCGCCCGGATCCGGCTGGTGCGCGGTCGAGGCCGGCAGCATGGCCGTGCCCTGGGCCAGCAGCAGCGCGTAGCGCAGTTCCCAGGCGGCCAGCTGCAGCGCCTGCGCCACGTTCAGCGAACTGTATTCCGGGTTGGCCGGGATATGGCAGATGCGCTGGCACAGGGCGATCTGGGCGTTGGTCAGGCCCGCCCGTTCAGTGCCCAGCACCACGGCGGCACAGCCCGAGCCCGGCGTGGCCAGGTGTTCGCTGGCCAGCCCGGCAGCCTGGCGGATGTCGCAGGGCGGCGGGCCCAGGTCGCGTACCCGCGCCGTCAGGGCGAAGGCCAGCGTCACCGGCGCCAGGGCCTCTTCCAGGGTGGCGCAGACCCGGGCGCGCTCGAGCACGTCCGCCGCGCCGCTGGCCAGCGCCACGGCCTCGGGCTGGGTGGTCATGTCGGGGTAGCGGGGCTCTACCAGGACCAGGTCCTGGAAGCCCATGGTCTTGATGGCGCGGGCCGCCGACCCGACATTTCCGGGGTGGCTGGGCTGTACCATGACGAACTGGACACGTGAAAAGGCTTGAGTCATTTAAAATGGCAAGTTTGGCTTAACGCCTTCCTGGTTTTTCGGGTCGTTGCCGCGGGTGTTCGGGGGTATTTTCCCCGATACGCGGCAAGGCCGCCCGGGTGGCAGCCCTTACTGCATACGTACGGAATTTTATGCACCCGATGCTCAATATCGCCATCAAGGCGGCCCGGCGTGCCGGCACCATCATCAACCGTGCCAGCCTGGATCTGGAACGACTCAGCGTCGCCCGCAAGGGGCCGCGCGATTATGTCACGGAAGTCGACCGCGCCTCGGAAGAGTCCATTGTCGAGACCCTGCGCACCGCCTATCCCGACCACGCCGTGCTGGGCGAAGAATACGGCCTGCAGGGGCCGGAAAAAGCCGAGTTCCAATGGGTGATCGACCCCCTGGACGGCACCACCAACTTCATCCATGGCCTGCCCAACTACGCCGTGTCCATTGCCCTGCTGCAGCGCGGCCAGGTCACGCAGGCGGTCGTGTACGACCCGTCGCGCAACGAACTGTTCACCGCCAGCCGCGGCAGCGGCACCTTCCTGAACGACCGCCGCGTGCGCGTCTCGGGGCGTACCCGCTACAGCGAGGCCCTGCTGGGGGCGCACTGGCCCAGGTCGGGCGATATCGACGCGGGCGGCGGGCGTTTCCGCCAGATGTCCGAGGGCAGCACCGGCGTGCGCCGCCTGGGCTCCACCGTGCTGGACCTGGCCTACGTGGCCGCCGGCCGGCTCGACGGTTTCTGCGGCGTGCGCCTGAAGCCCTGGGACCTGGCTGCCGGCAGCCTGCTGATCCAAGAGGCCGGCGGCCTGGTGGCCGACTTCGACGGCGAGCAGGGCTGGATGGACTCGGGCAACATCCTGGCGGGCAGCCCCAAGATCTTCACCCAGATGCTGGCCGGCCTGCAGCCCAAGCAAGACCAGGCCTGACCGGTGCCGGGCAGTACGGCGCGCCGCCGCCCGGCGCGCCCAAATGCCCCGGCAAGCCGCGCCATTGCTGGATTCAGCATGGAAATCCCCGTATTTCATAGCCCATCTGCCGGCATGTTGCCGGCAAGTGACGCCATTTCCAGGTACGATTGGCGGTTCCGTAACTTCTGGAGCACTTGATGGAGTGGCTGCTGGACCCCGCCGCGTGGGTCGGCCTGCTTACCCTGGTCGTCCTTGAAATCGTCCTGGGGATCGACAACCTCATCTTCATCGCCATCCTGGCCGACAAGCTGCCACCCGCGCAGCGCGACCGCGCACGTATCGTGGGCCTGTCGCTGGCCCTGCTGATGCGCCTGGGCCTGCTATCGGTCATGTCCTGGCTGGTCACCCTGACCGCCCCGCTGTTCTCCATCGGCCCCATGACATTCTCGGGCCGCGACCTCATCCTGCTGGTAGGGGGCCTGTTCCTGTTGTTCAAGGGCACGCTCGAACTGCACGAACGCCTGGAAGGCAGCCAGAGCGCGCATGCCTCGGGGCCGCGCGTGTACGCCAGCTTCTGGGTCATCGTCACCCAGATCGTGGTGCTGGACGCGGTGTTCTCGCTCGACTCGGTCATTACCGCCGTCGGCATGGTCGACCACCTGGCCATCATGATGATCGCGGTCACCGTGGCCATCGGCATCATGCTGCTGGCGTCCAAGCCGCTGACCCGCTTCGTCAACGCGCATCCCACCGTGGTGGTGCTGTGCCTGGGCTTCCTGCTGATGATCGGTTTCTCGCTGCTGGCCGAGAGCTTCGGCTTCAAGGTGCCCAAGGGCTACCTGTACGCCGCCATCGGCTTCTCGGTGGCCATCGAGGCGCTCAACCAGGTGGCCCGCCGCAACCTGCTGCGCCTGGACGCCACCCGGCCCATGCGCGAACGCACCGCCAGCGCCGTGCTGCGCATGCTGGGCAAGCGCCCGCCCGACAGCGAAGAAACCGTCGTGCCCAACGCCAGCGCGCCCGCGATGCCGGCCTTCGGGGTGGAAGAGCGCAACATGGTCAGCGGCGTGCTGACCCTGGCCGAGCGTTCCATCCGTTCCATCATGACCCCGCGTACCGACGTGTCGTGGATCAACATCGACGACGACGCCCAGACCATCCGCCGGCAACTGACCGAGGCGCCGCACAGCTTCTTCCCGGTGTGCCGCGGCTCGCTCGACGAGATCGTCGGCATCGGGCGCGCCAAGGACCTGGTGGCCGACCTGATCACCGACGGCCGGGTGCGCCGCAACCGCCTGCGCGACCCGATCATCGTGCACGAGTCGATCGGCATCCTGCGCCTGATGGACACCCTGAAGCGCTCGCGCGGCCAACTGGTGCTGGTGGCCGACGAGTTCGGCGCCATCGAGGGCCTGGTGACGCCCATCGACGTGTTCGAGGCCATCGCCGGCGAATTTCCCGACGAAGACGAACTGCCCGACATCACGCCGGTCGAAGACGATATCTGGAAGATCGACGGCGCCGCCGACCTGCACCACGTCGAGCAAGTGCTGGAAACCGAGGGCCTGATCGACGACTCGCAAGACTATTCCACGCTGGCGGGCTACCTGCTGGCGCGCTTCGGGCACCTGCCCCAGCCGGGCGACACCTGCGAGTACGATGGCCATCACCATCACTTCCGTTTCGAAGTGCTGGAGCTCGATGGCCGCCGCATCGCCTCGGTGCGGGTCCAGCGCCTGCCGTTGGCGCCGCTCGAGGCGGAAGCCGACGGCGACAGCCATTAACCCCACATTGCGCCGCATACCGTGACCGACAGTACGCTATACCTGATCAAGGCCTTCTTCCTGGGCATCATCGAAGGGCTGACCGAGTTCATCCCGGTATCCAGCACCGGGCACCTGATTGTCATCGGCGACTGGATCAACTTCACGTCCAGCTCCGGCAAGGTGTTCGAGGTGGTGATCCAGTTCGGTTCCATCCTGGCCGTGATGTGGATTTTCCGCGCCCGCCTGTGGCAGCTGATCCGCGGCACGTTGTCGGGCGTGCCGTCGGAAGTGGCCTTCACCCGCAACCTGCTGCTGGCTTTCCTGCCGGCCGCGGTGATCGGCGCCATCTTCATCAAGACCATCAAGCAGGCGCTCTACCACCCGGGGGTAGTGGCGACGACGCTGGTGCTGGGCGGGCTGATCATGCTGTGGGTCGAGCGCAAGACGCACCATACGCCGGGCGATGCGCCGGGGGCGTCCGACGACACCGCCTCCGACGAACGCGCCTCGGCCCATACGCTGGAACAGATCACCTGGAAGCAGGCCCTGGGCGTGGGCGTGGCGCAGTGCGTGGCCATGATCCCCGGTACGTCGCGTTCCGGCGCCACCATCATCGGCGGCATGATCGCCGGCATCCAGCGCAAGACGGCGACCGAGTTCTCGTTCTTCCTGGCCATGCCGACCATGCTGGGCGCGGCCGTGTACGACCTGTACCGCAATATCGACCTGCTCAGCCAGAACGACCTGTCGGCCATCGCGGTCGGCTTTGTCGCGGCGTTCATCAGTGCGCTGGTGGTGGTGCGCGCGGTGTTGCGCTTCGTGGCCAACCACACTTACCGTGGGTTCGCCTGGTATCGCATCGCGCTGGGCATCGTGGTGGCCGTTTGGCTGGCCATGCATTGAGGCCGGCTGGCTAAGGTGTTTGGAAGCTCGGTGTCAGACACCCTGCGGGGTGTCTGACACCTGCCGTGAGGTGGACCGACGAGATGCCCGGGTAATGCCAGGTGTCTGGTACCTGTCGCACGCTATCTCGGGTAATGCCAGGTGTCTGGTACCTGCCGCACGCTATCTCGGGTAATGCCAGGTGTCTGGTACCTGCCGCACGCTATCTCGGGTAATGCCAGGTGTCTGGTACCTGTCGCATGCTATCTCGGGTAATGCTAGGTGTCAGACACCCCGCAGGGTGTCTGACATCCTTCGTCCCACGCCCCTGCACCGGAACTCAGGCCGCATCCAGGTCGTAGAACGCCAGGCCGTCGCGGTCGATCACCAGCCAGCCGCCGCGCGGCGGCTGGGCGTGGTCGCAATCCCAGTCGGGCAGCACCCAGCGTTCGCGGCGCCTGCCGTCCACGTCCAGCACGTGCCGCGCGGGGCGGTGTGTGTGGCCGTGGATCATGATCTCGACGTCGGCCGCACGGAAGGCCTGCTCGATGGCCTGGGCGTTCACGTCCATGATCTCGGCGGATTTCATCTGGTTGGCGGCCTGGCTTTCGCCGCGCGCCTGTTGCGCCATCGCCAGGCGTTCGGGGATGGTCTTGGCCAGGAACTGCGCCTGCCATTGCGGGTTGCGCACCATGGCGCGGAACTGCTGGTAGGCGGCGTCGTCCGTACAGTATTCGTCGCCGTGCGTCAGCAGCACTTGGCCGTAGTCGGTTTGCAGCAGCGCCGGTTCCGGCAGCAGGTGCGCGCCCAGTGCACCGGCCAGGTCGGCGCCCATCAGGAAGTCGCGGTTGCCGCGCCCCAGCCACAGCGGGATGCGTCCGGCGGTGCGCTTGAGCCCCTGCAGCGCCGCCGCCAGCCAGGCCGGGGCGGCCTGGATGACATCGTCGCCGATCCAGGCATCGAAGATGTCGCCCGGCAGCAGCAGGGCGGAGGCCTCGTCGGCCGCGGCTTCCAGAAAGCCCAGGAACGCCTCGGCGGTGGCCGGCGTGGCCGGCCCCAGGTGCACGTCCGACGCCAGCCAGACCGGGCCCTGCAGCGCGATTTTATTCAAGAACTTCGGCCTTCTCGATGATCACGTCTTCAGTCGGCACGTTCTGGTGAAAGCCGCTGTTGCCGGTCTTGACGCTCTTGATCTTGTCGACCACCTCGGTGCCTTCGGTGACCTTGCCGAACACGGCGTAGCCCCAGCCGTTCGGGGTGGGCGCGGTGAAGTTCAGGAAATCGTTGTCGGAGACATTGATGAAGAACTGCGCGGTGGCCGAGTGCGGGTCGCTGGTGCGCGCCATGGCCAGGGTGTACTTGTCGTTCTTCAGGCCGTTGTTGGCCTCGTTCTCGATGGGAGCCTGCGTGGGCTTTTGCTTCAGGCCGGGCTCGAAGCCGCCGCCCTGGACCATGAAACCGTCGATGACGCGGTGGAAGATGGTCCCGTCGTAGAAACCGCTTTTGACGTAGTTCAGGAAGTTTTCCACGGTCTTGGGCGCCTTTTCCGCATCCAGGGTGATGACGATGGCGCCCTGGTTGGTCTGCAGTTTGACGCGGGGAGTGGTGCTCATGGGTTTTGTGCCTTCTGTGGAGGAGGGGGTGGAGGGGGCTGTCGGCTGGGCGCCGGCGGTAGCCGGCACGATGGCGGTCAGCGCGAGGGTGCACGCCAGCAGGCGCAGCAGATGAAGCGGAGAGTAGCGCGAAATCATGGGTGTTGGCTTTCCTTCAGCAGATTTTCGATTTCGCGTGCCTTGGCCTCCATGCCAGGCACGCCCCGATTCGCGGCATTGCGGTAAGTGCGCAGTGCCATCATCAATTGGATATCGCCCATGTTGGCGCGGGCCTCAGGGTAGTCGGGGTTGGCGCGCAGCGCCATTTGCAGGGCTTCGTGCGCGCGGTCCAGTTCGCCTTGCTGCGCGTACAGGGCGGCAAGGTTGTTCCAGGGTTCGGGCAGTTCCGGAAAGCGCGACGTCATGTCGGCGTAGATGTCGATCGCTTCCCCGGTGCGGCCCAGGGCGGCCAGCGCGCGCGCGTGCTGGAACATCAGCTGGACGTCGGTGCCGCGCTGCCCCTGGGTGTCGGCCTGGCGCTTCTCGATCATGTCCAGGGCTTCCTGGTTGCGGCCATTGTTGAGCAGGCGCTCGATGTGGTCGGTGATCTGCGACGGGGTCGGGTCCAGGCGGGTGTCCACGCCCGGCTTCAGCGCTTCGAGCAGGTTCGCCAGCCCTTTCCAGCCGCGCTCGGGCGGGGGCGGGTCGAGCTTGGTGCGCGCGGCGTTGCCGTCGTTGGGCAGGCTGCCGCCGCCGCCCATGGCCTGGCCCAGGGCCGCGCCGCCGGGCAGGGCGGCCAGCGCCAGTACCAACAGGGTGATGCGGGAAAGGCGGTTGATGGTCACGAGGGCATATCCGTTAAAAAAGATTGGCCGGCCGCATCGGGCGCGCGACGAGGCCGCTTGCTATACTTGACGACCGCCATTTTAGCCCCGGTTGCGTTCGTGCCCGATCGGGGCCGAAGTGCCGCCCAGGAGCGGCCCAGGCGCGGCCCGGATACCGTCCGGGGTTCGCGCCGCGCTGCGCCGCCGGTGCCCGAAGCCCCGGCACGAATCGCCCCGCGGGACAGACACCGCAACCTCTCGAGGCTCGCCCAAGCGCCATGCTGCACATCTACAACACGTTGTCGCGTACCAAAGAACCTTTCAAGCCGGCCCGGCCCGGCCAGGTGCGCATGTACGTGTGTGGCATGACCGTCTACGACTACTGCCACCTGGGCCATGCCCGCATGCTGGTGGCGTTCGACGTGGTGCAGCGCTGGCTGCGCGCCAGCGGCCTGGCGGTCGATTACGTCCGCAACATCACCGACATCGACGACAAGATCATCCGCCGCGCGGTCGAGACCGGCCGCCGCATCGGCGAGGTCACCGAATACTACATCGCCGCCATGCACGCCGACGAGCGCGCGCTGGCCGTCCAGCCCCCCGACCGCGAGCCGCGGGCCACGCAGTACGTGGGCGACATGCTCGACATCATCGGCAAGCTCGAACAGAAGGGCCTGGCCTACCGCGCCGACGACGGCGACGTCAACTACGCCGTGCGCGGCTTCGCCGGCTACGGCAAGCTGTCGGGCAAGGCGCTTGACGACCTGCGCGCCGGCGAGCGCGTGGCCGTGGGCTCGGCCAAGCGCGATCCGCTCGATTTCGTGCTCTGGAAAGCCGCCAAGCCCGACGAGCCCGAAGACACCAAATGGCCTTCGTCCTATGGCCTGGGCCGCCCGGGCTGGCACATCGAATGCTCGGCCATGAGCCAGGCGCTGCTGGGCCTGCCCCTGGACATCCACGGCGGCGGCCCCGACCTGAAATTCCCGCACCACGAAAACGAGATCGCCCAGACCGAAGGCGCCTTCGGCGGCACGCTGGCCAACATCTGGATGCATTGCGGCCCGTTGATGGTCGACGCCGACAAGATGTCCAAGTCGCTGGGCAATTTCCGCACCATCCGCCAGACCATCGCGCAAGGCGAAGCCCCGGCCGACCAGGCCGAGTACGCCGTCAACCCGCGCGAAGCCGAGATGCTGCGGTTCTTCATCGTGCGCAACCACTATCGCAGCCCGCAAAACTACACGCCCGACAATCTCGTCGATGCGCAGAACGCACTTGACCGCCTGTACCAGGCCTTGTTGAACGTCGCGCCCGACGGCCAGCCGGTCGACTGGAACGAGCCCCAGGCGCAGGCCTTCAAGGCCGCCATGGACGACGACTTCAACACCTCGGGCGCGCTGGCCGCGCTGTTCGAGCTGGCCTCCGACGCCAACCGCACGGGCAGCGCGCGCAGCGCCGGGCAGCTGAAGTCGCTGGCCGCGGTGCTGGGGCTGCTGCAGCAAGATCCAGCCGGCTATTTCCAGTGCGCCACCCGCTATTCCGCCGCCGGCCTGGCCCAGGCCGGCGCGCCGGCCGACGCCCTCGACGCCGCCCAGATCGACGCCCTGATCGCGGCGCGCGCGGCCGCCAAGCAGGCGCGCGACTACGCCCAGGCCGACCGCATCCGCGCGCAATTGCGCCAGGCCGGCATCGAGCTCGACGACAAGCCGGGCGGCCAGACGCAATGGCGTCGCGCCTGAGGACACCGCCACCATGTCCGCCGCCGATATCGCCGTCGCCAAACCGCACTACTGGGAAGAAGCCGTCGCCCACCTGATGCGGCGCGACCGCATCCTGAAGAAGATCATTCCGCAGCACGCCGAGGTCTGGCTGACCACGCGCAGCACGCCGTTCGTCACGCTGGCGCGCGCCATCGTCGGCCAGCAGATTTCCACCAAGGCGGCCGATGCCCTGTGGCAGCGCTTCCTGGATACGGTCGGCAAGCGGCCGACCCCCGCCGGCGTGCTGGGCGTGGGGGTCGATGCGTTGCGCCAGGCGGGCCTGTCGCAACGCAAGAGCGAATACGTGCAGGACCTGGCCGTGCATTTCGGCGAACGCCGGGTGCGCCCCGAGAAATGGGCGGCCATGGACGACGAAAGCGTGGTCTCGGAACTGGTCGCCATCCGCGGCATCGGCCGCTGGACGGCCGAGATGTTCCTTATCTTCAATCTGCAGCGGCCGGACATCCTGCCGCTGGACGATCTGGGATTGCTCAAGGCAATCTCGCTACACTACTTCAGCGGAGAACCTGTCTCGCGCTTCGAGGCTCGCGAAGTCTCGTCGGCATGGCAGCCCTGGCGTACCGTGGCGACCTGGTATCTGTGGCGCAGTCTGGAATCCAAGCCGGTTCCGAACTGACCGCCGGGCGCCCAACAACGGAACCATCATTCATGCGCAATACATTCCTCGAATTCGAACAACCGCTGGCCGAGCTTGAAAACAAGATCGAGCAGCTGCGCTATGTACAGGCGGATTCCGCCGTGGATATTTCCGACGAGATCGGCCGGCTGCAGCAGAAAAGCCAGACGCTGGCCAAGGAAATCTACGGCAAGCTCACGCCGTGGCAAACCGCCCTGGTGGCGCGCCACCCGCAGCGCCCCTATACACTGGACTACGTGCGCGAGATCTTCACCGACTACCACGAACTGCACGGCGACCGCATGTACGCCGACGACCAGTCCATCGTGGGCGGCCTGGCGCGCTTCAACGGCGCGTCGTGCATGGTCATCGGCCACCAGAAGGGGCGCGACACCAAAGAGCGCGCCGCGCGTAACTTCGGCATGCCGCGCCCGGAAGGCTACCGCAAGGCCCTGCGCCTGATGCGCCTGGCCGAGAAATTCAATCTGCCCGTGTTCACCTTCATCGACACGCCGGGCGCCTACCCCGGCGTCGGCGCCGAAGAACGCGGCCAGTCCGAGGCCATCGGCCACAACCTGTACGCCATGGCCGAGCTGAAAGTGCCGGTCATCGCCACCGTCATCGGCGAAGGCGGCTCGGGCGGGGCGCTGGCCATCGCCGTGGGCAATGCCGTGCTGATGCTGCAATACGCCACTTACTCGGTCATCTCGCCCGAAGGCTGCGCCTCCATCCTGTGGCGCAGCGCCGACAAGGCTTCCGATGCCGCCGAGGCGCTGGCCATCACCGCGCCGCGCCTGAAAGACCTGGGCCTGGTCGACCGCGTGGTCAACGAGCCCGTGGGCGGTGCGCACCGCGACCCGCGCGTCATGGCGCGCCTGCTGCGCCGCGCCCTGGGCGACGCGCTGCGCCAGTTCCGCGGCATGGGCCCGGAACAGCTGGTCGAGCAGCGTGTGCAGCGCCTGCTGTCGTACGGCAAATTCCAGGAAGTCCGCGCCTGATGCGGCGGCCGGGCGCCATTGCCCGGCCCGTGGCGCCTTGCCGACCACGCCTGTCGTTCCATGAAACCCGCCAAGCCGCCCGCCCCGCCTGATCCGCCTTCCGATATGGCGGCCCAGGCATCGCCGGGCGCCGGCTTCCCCAACCCCGAACTGACTGCCGCCCTGCGCGCCGCCCTGCAGGCGGCCGGCGCGCCGGCGCGCCTGGCCGTGGCCACCAGCGGCGGGGCCGACTCGGCCATGCTGGCCGCTCACGCCGCATCGCTGGCGCGCGAGCAAGGCGCCGAGCTGGCGCTGTTCCACGTTCATCACGGCCTGCAGGCCGCCGCCGACGGCTGGGCCGACCAGGTGCTGGCGCTGGGCCGCATCCTGGGCGTGCCGGTGCACACCGCGCGCGCCCAGGTCCCGGCCGACAGCGGCCTGGGCATCGAGGCCGCCGCGCGCGACGCCCGCTATGCCGCGCTGGCCATGCTGGCGCGCCAGCATGGCGTGGGCCACGTCCTGCTGGCCCACCACCAGGGCGACCAGGCCGAAACCGTGCTGCTGCGCCTGCTGCGCGGCACCGGCCTGCAGGGCATGGCCGCCATGGCGCCGCGCATGCCGCGCGACGGCGTGACCTACCTGCGGCCCTGGCTGGACCAGGGCCGCGCCGGGATCCTGCGCGCCGCCCAGGCGTTTGCCGGCCAGCATGGCTGGCGGGCCGTGCAAGACCCCACCAACGCCGACCCCCGCTATACCCGCGCCGCCGTGCGCGAACTGCTGGCGCCCGTGCTGGACGCGCGCTGGCCCGGCTGGCAGGGCCGATTGGCCAGCCATGCCCGCCACATGGCCGAGGCGGCCGGCATCCTGGACGAGGTGGCGCGCGCCGACCTGGCCGCGCTGCAGCCGTCGGCCGACCAGCGCAGCTTCGCGCTGGCGCCCTGGCGCGCGCTGTCGCCGGCCCGCCAGGCCCAGGTGTTGCGCCACTGGCTGCACATCCACGGCGCGGCCATGCCCACCGAGGCCCGGCTGGCCGACTTGCTGCGCCAGTTGCGGCAATTGCACAGCCTGGGGCACGACCGCCAGATGTGCGTGGCCCATGCCCGGCACCGGGTCCGCTGCCATCGCGGCCGGGTCTGGATCGAGCCGCGCGAGTAGGGCGGGGCGGCCGTGCCCGGCCGGCGTCTGCGCAAAATTTCACCGCGCGCTAAAATGCCAAGCTTTGCCTGCCCCGTAGGGCAGGGTTTCCAGCCAGAGTACGAGATGTCCCTGATCGTTCACAAATATGGCGGTACGTCGATGGGCTCGGTCGAGCGCATCCGCAATGTCGCGCGCCGCGTCGCCAAATGGCATGCCGCCGGCCACCAGGTCGTGGTGGTGCCCTCGGCCATGGCGGGCGAAACCAACCGCCTGCTGGGCCTGGCCCGCGAAATCGCGCCCCAGCCGGATCCCCGCGAGCTCGACATGATTGCCGCCACCGGCGAACAGGCCAGCAGCGGCCTGCTGGCCATCGCCTTGCAAGCCGAAGGTGTCCCCGCCCGTAGCTACACGGGCTGGCAGGTGCCGGTGCGCACCGATTCGTCCTTCACCAAGGCGCGCATCACCTCCATCGACGACGCGCGCGTCCGCGCGGACCTGGACGCCGGCCGCGTGGTCATCGTCACCGGCTTCCAGGGCATCGACCCGGACGGCCACATCACCACGCTGGGCCGCGGCGGTTCCGATACCTCGGCGGTGGCCGTGGCGGCCGCGCTGAAAGCCGACGAGTGCCTGATCTACACGGATGTCGACGGCGTCTACACCACCGACCCGCGCGTGGTGCCTGAAGCGCGCCGCATGGCGGTCGTCTCGTTCGAAGAAATGCTCGAGATGGCCTCGCTGGGTTCCAAGGTGCTGCAGATCCGCTCGGTGGAGTTCGCCGGCAAGTACCGTGTGCCCACGCGCGTGCTGTCCTCGCTTACCGACCCGCTCATTCCGCTCGAAGAAGAAATGACTTCGGGCACGCTGATTACTTTTGAGGAAGACGAAAAAATGGAAGCCGCCGTTGTCTCCGGCATCGCCTTCAGCCGCGACGAAGCCAAGATCACCCTGCTGGCCGTGCCGGACAAGCCCGGTATCGCCTATTCCATCCTGGGCCCGGTTGCCGCGGCCAACATCGATGTGGACATGATCCTGCAGAACCAGTCGGTGGCCGGCACCACCGACTTCTCTTTCACCGTCAACCGCAACGAGTTCCAGCGCACCATCGAGCTGCTCAAGCGCGAAGTCGTGCCGGCCGTCCAGGCCCGCGAACTGGTCATCGACGACAAGGTCGCCAAGGTCTCTATCGTGGGCATCGGCATGCGCTCGCACGTGGGCGTGGCCAGCCTGATGTTCCAGACCCTGTCGCAGGAAGGCATCAACATCCAGATGATCAGCACCAGCGAAATCAAGACCTCGGTGATCATCGACGACAAGTACATGGAACTGGCCGTGCGCGCCCTGCATAAGGCGTTCGGACTGGACCAGGCGCCCACCGAAAAGGCTTGATTCCGGCACGAAACCCCGGCCCCGCCGCCAGGCGGGGGCCGGGAAAATCATGCTAGAATCGCAAACTCTTCGGAGACGTGCCCGAGAGGCTGAAGGGGCTCCCCTGCTAAGGGAGTATGTGGCCAAAAACTGCATCGTGGGTTCGAATCCCACCGTCTCCGCCAAGATATTCCGGTATCGAGCCCATCGATACCAATGAAAATCCCGCCAACTGTTGGCGGGTTTTTTTTGCCGCGCCCGCCAGATTCAGAATATTCCTAATTACAGGGCGCTCAAAAAATGCATTTATTTCCATACTCTGTTTAATTCGGAATATTCCTAATTTCTGAGTATCGGGATGGCGGATCTATATCTGAAGCCTGTCGTGCGCATGCCGCGAAAATCACCAGTTGGCGCGGGCTTTCCCAGAAAAAACGATGATTTTCCGTGGCGATAGATTGACTCGTTGAAGTGTTCAATCGATGGTGCCGGCGGCCTATTGTGTCGATATTATTTTTTTCTTGGATGCAGATTATTAAGCTGGATTTTTGCGCTTGATCTTAATCAATTTTGGCGCTGATGCTCGCCTGTAGTATCTGCCAGGTCTGTGGGATGTGATGTTTAGAGCGAAGCAGTTGCTTTGATTTCATGCCTCGGAAACAGGCAGTTTCCTCTTCATCAAAAATAAGCTGTGCCGTTGCAAAACCGAAGAGGTCTTATTTTTGAATCATTACTCAGGAGAGCAATTATGTTGTTCCAAAAATCCCTCATCCAATGCGCCATTGTCGGAGGCATGGCTATTTCCACGTCCGCTTTCGCCGTGGACGGCACCATCGATTTCCAGGGCCAGATTACCGATACCACTTGCGCGGTGGCGGTCAACTCGGGCACCAACAACGGAACGGTGACGCTGCCCACGATCGCCGCGTCCGCATTGCCGGCGGTGGCGTCCACTGCCGGCGCCACGCCGTTCACGATCTCGCTGACCGGCTGCACGGGCACCGCGCTGAATACCGCTTCCACGTTGTTTGAGAACGGCGCGAATGTGGATGCGGCCGCCGGCCGCTTGAACAGCACGGGCACGGCCAGTGGCGTGCAGATTGAGTTGCTCAATGCCGCTCAGGCGCCCTTGCATGTGGGCGCGGCTGGTCTGCAGGGCGATACGCCGGCCGATATTTCGTCCGGCAGCGCCACGATGAATTATTTCGCGCGCTACTACGCGTCTGGCGCCTCGGTGACTCCGGGCTCGGTGGTTTCCCGAGTGGATTACACCATCCAGTACCAATAAACCGATTGCGGCCGGAAGAACCCGCGGCAATCGTCGCCTCTTCCGGCCCGCATGAGGTTGATCGGGACGTCATGATGGCAGCGCCTGGTCATCGCCCGTCAAGCTGTTCCGGACGTGCAATCACCAGCGGCGATGAATCGCTCGAAGTACATCCGGGCCTGCATGGATGACTGGGCGGCCAGCCCAGATCCAGTCCCTCGTTCAGCACCTGTAACGGCGGCCGCGCTGCGGTCGGGCATTGGTTCGCCTGTGCGCCTGTGCCGGCCGCTCTATCAAGAGGCGGAAGGATTATGTACCAGAGGCTCAAGTTCCTGCGATTCTCGGCCGCATTGGCGCTGTCGGGCTGGCTGGGCGCATCGTGCGCCGGCGTGATCCTCAATGGCACGCGCGTGATTGTCAACGAAGCGGCCGGCGAGGCAACCGTGCAGTTGCGCAATACCGGCGATTACCCCGTGCTGGTGCAGGCCTGGGTCGACGATGGCGATTTCGGCGCCAGCCCCCAGCAAGCGAAGTCTCCTTTTACCTTGATGCCTCCGGTGGCGCGGATCGATTCGCAGAAAGGCCAGGCGATACGCCTGATCCGCATGGGCGACGTGCCCGATCGGAAGCGGGAATCGGTGTTCTGGCTCAATGTGGTCGAGATTCCGCCCAAGCCCACCGAGAGCCTGGCCGCGGGCGACAACTTGCTGCTCTTGGCGTTCCGCACCCGCGTCAAAGTGTTCTATCGGCCTGCGGCGCTGGCCGGCGGGGTCGAGAAAGCGCACGAGAAACTGTGCTTCAGCTATGACGCCGCCGCGCAAAAGCTGTTGGTGAGTAATCCGAGCCCGTTCCACCTGACATTCCACACGCTGGTGTTGCGTCGGCCGGATGGGCGGGTGATCGGCGAACTGGCCGCCAAACAAGACCGGATGGTGGCGCCCGGCGGCGAGCGATCGTTCGAGTTGCGCATGACGGGCAGGCCGCAGGCCGCCATGGACGTGCGCTACAGCGTGATCAATGACTACGGCGGCGAGACTGCCGCCGAGCGCGACAGCAGGCCATCATGTGCCGCGCCCCGATGACTGCTTTGGAAAAACTCATCGTGGCCGCAGGCTTCCTGTTCCTGGGGGCGGCGATGGCGCAAGCCGAGCCGGTGGTCGAGTTCGACGAGATGTTCCTGCGCTCGCAGGTCGACATCCGCATGTTCTCGAAAGGCAATGTCGTTCCGGCGGGCGAGCATCGCGTGGATGTGGCGCTCAATGACGCCTGGAAGGGCCGCTACCGGATTCTCTTCCGTTCGCCCGAGAGCGGTGAGCACGGTGCGCAGCCATGTTTCGATGCCGGCCTGCTCGACAGCGTCGGATTCAACCTGGAAGCGGTGGCGCCCGATGCGTTGGCCCTGCTGCGCGCTGCTCTGCTTTGCCGGCCGCTGGAACAGATCGTCTCGGGCGCGCGCGCGGTGTTCGACAGCGGCGAGCTGCGCCTGGATATCACGGCGCCGCAATCCGTGCTGCAGCGGCATGCGCGCGGTTACGTCAACCCCGCCTTGTGGGATGACGGCGTGGCGGCGGGCATGCTGCAGTACGATTATCTGGTCTATCACACCCGCAACGCCAATCTTGCCGCGCCGGACAACGACACCACGCATTACCTGGGGTTGCGGGCCGGCATGAACCTGGGCAAATGGCGCTTGCGCTACCGCAGCGCCGTCAACGCCGGCAACGGGCGCGGGATGTCGTACCAGGGTATTTCCGCCTATGCCGAGCGCGGTCTCGTGGACTGGCGCAGCCGGTTGACAGTGGGCGATGGCGTCACCGACGGCCAGGTATTCGACAGTTTGGGCTTCCGGGGCGTGCAGATCGCTTCCGAAGACCGGATGTACGCGGATTCCCAGCGCGGCTTTGCGCCGGTGGTGCAAGGCATCGCCAACAGCAATGCGCGCGTGCGGGTCACGCAGCAAGGCAACTTGATCTACGAGACGACCGTCCCGCCCGGTCCGTTTCTTATCGACGATCTCTATCCCACGGGCATCGGCGGGGATCTTCGGGTGACGATCACCGAGGCCGATGGCAGCGAACACACTTTTACCGTGGCCTATGCCGCCACGCCCGAACTTCTGCGCCCCGGCGTGACGCGCTACAGCCTGATGGCGGGCCAGTACCGCAGTGCGGTAGTGCAAGACAAGCCGGCGATCGTCATGGGCACGGTCAGGCGCGGTTTCTCGAATGTGGTGACGGGATATGCCGGGGCCGTTGGCGCCGACGGGTACAAGGCGGTTGCCGCCGGGGTGGGGCTGAATACCCCCCTGGGAGCCGTGTCGTCGGACCTTACATACGCCCGCACAGCTCTGGGCGACGGCACCGAACACCGCGGGCACAGCATGCGGCTGGCCTACGCGAAGATACTTCCCGTGACCGATACCAATATCACGTTGGCCACGTACCGGTATTCCAGCTCGGGTTATTACGATGCGAATGACGCATTCCTGCTGCGCGGCCTGGCCGGCGACAAGCAGTACTGGCAGGCCCGGATGCTGGAGAGCCGCCGCAACCGCTTTCAGGCCAGTGTGTCGCAGGCCCTGCCGCAAGGCTGGGGCACCGTCAGCCTGAATGCGTCGCGGCAGGATTATTGGCGCAGGGGCGGCGCGGACACCGAGTTCCAGTTCCAATACAACAACCGCTTCAAGAAGGTGAACTACGGCGTCAGTGCCGGCCGGACGCGCAACATCCAGACGGCGCAGTGGAACAACCAGGTGATGTTCACCGTGTCGGTGCCATTGGGGGCGTCGGTGGGGGCGCCGACCCTCAGCACCGGCTATACCCGCGATAACCAATCCCAGGGTGTGCAGACCACCTTGTCGGGCGTGGCGGGCACCGACAACCAGTTCGGATACAGCGCCTTCGCCAGTACGGTCGACGCCCGGCCGGGACCCCGCGCCACCACGGGCGGCGTCTCGGGCTCGTGGTCCGCGCCATTCGCCACGATGGGCGCCAGCGCCTCGTCCGGCAACGGCTACAAGCAATACAGCGCGAGCGTGTCGGGCGCTGTTGTCGCCTATTCGGGCGGCGTCGTGTTCGGCCCGATGCTGGGCGAGACCGCCGCCCTGGTCGAGGCCCGCGATGCCGAGGGCGCGCGCGTCACGAACTACAGCGGCGTGCGCCTGGATGGCGGCGGCCGGGCCATCGTTCCCTATTTGAGCCCGTACCGACAGAACATCGTGGAAATCGATCCCAAGGGGGTCTCTACCGACGTGGACATCAAGGAAACGAGCCGGAACCTGGCGCCCACCGCGGGCGCAGTCGTCCTGGTGCGCTTTGAGACCGAGCACGGCTACTCGGTGTTGATGACCCTTACCGACAGCCAGGGACAGGCGCTGCCGTTTGGCGCTTCGGTGCTCGACGAGAAGGGCGGCAACATCGGCTATGTGGCGCAGGCCAGCCAGGCGCTGGTGCGGTTGCCGGCCGAGAAAGGGACGATACGGATCGCATGGGGCGAAAGCGCCGACAGCACCTGCCAGGTGGCCTACGATGTCGGGCCGGCGGGCAAGCGCCCGGCCACGGGCCTGCGCGAGTTTCAGGGAATCTGCAGGAGTGCGGCATGATCGGGCATAGAGCGGGTGCGTGCCTGCGCCGCGCCGGGTGGGCGCGATGGGGACTGGCCATGCTGGCGCTTTGTGCTGGCGCCGACGCGGCGCGCGCCGACGGCACCTGGGCCAACTGCGTCCGCGACGCGAGTTCGTCGGGCCACATCTACTATCAGTACTTTGATCCGGCCACGGTATTCGTGCCGCGCGATACCGCGGTGGGCGACGCGATGGGGCCGTGGCTGACCGCCGCCAACCCCGCCGCCTGGCGGTGCACGCCGCAGCCGGCGCTGCAGGCGGCGGGATCGATACAGCTGTCGGTGCAGGGGTATCCGCCGTACACGCGCGAAGGCGCGATCGAGGTCGATGGCCAGAGTTATGGTGTCTATCGCAGCAACGACGCGACGCTGAGCTATATCGCGCGCTGGCGTTTCACCGTGAATGGCGAGGCGTCCGACTGGCATCCGCTGACCATTGCCGGCGGCGGCCAGCAGACACCCTCGACGTCGTTCGCGGTCGCCTATGGCGACGGGCAGCCTTTCATGGTGGGCGCCGATGTGCAGATCCGCCTGGTGCGGCGCTTGAATTCGACATTGCCTTCGGCAGTGACGATTGTCGACCCGATGTATCTGCGGCATCTGCAGACAGACGGTGCCGCGATATCGGTGGGTAGCAACACGTACCGGATCGCGCAGCTCAGGTCCAATACCGTCTACCTGATCGCAGGCGGGACATGCACCACGCCGAACGTGAACGTCACGTTTCCCACGGTGTCGTCCCATGCGTTCCGCGGCGTGGGCGGCACTGCGGCGACCACGCCGTTCAAGCTGGCCTTCAATAATTGTCCCGCCGGATTCCGCAGCATCGGATACAGCTTCGCGCCGACCACCAGCGTACTGGACGCGGCCCGCGGCGTGGTGGCGTTGGCCGCGTCGTCGACCGCGACGGGGGTGGGCGTCCAGTTAGCCAGGGAGGACGGCAGCCCGGTCGCTTTCGGTACGGTCTATCCTCTGACCGACTATGACCCCGGCCGGGTGGGGAGCTATGTCGTGCCGATGCAGGCCTCTCTTTACCAGACCGACGCAACCGTCACGCCGGGCAGCGTGCGTTCCGCGGTGACCTTTACGCTGGACTACAAGTAGGCCCCGTATGCCCCGTCGATCTTTCGTCCGGACCATGAAAACGATGCTGTGCCAGGCGGTGCTGACGATCGCGGGCTTGTGCGCGCTGACGGCGCAGGCGGCGACATCGCTCAGCCATACGCGCCTGGTGCTCTCGCCCGGACAGCCGGAAGTCTCGCCGCGCGTGATGAACGAGGGGAAACAGCCCGTACTGCTGCAGCTGTGGTTCGATACCGGCACCCGCGATGCCGATCCGCGCGCCATCGTGGTGCCGTTCGTGGTGGTGCCGCCGGTGTTGCGGCTGGAGCCGGGTGCCACCAAGCGCCTGCGGATCATGTATACCGGCCATGCCAGCCCGCCGGCCGACCGCGAATCCGTGTACTGGCTGAATGTCCTGGAGATCCCTCCCAAGACGGGCCAGGCCGATGCGGACCGCTTGCAGATCAGCTTCCGCACGCGCGTCAAGGTCTTCTTCCGCCCCGCCAGCTTGCGCGTCGCCCCTCATCCGCACGAGGCGTTGCAGTTCGAGCTGCGGCGGCAAGGGGAGCGGCAGACGCTGCGCATCACCAACCCGACGCCCATACACCAGACCTTGCTGGATCTGGCCATCGGCCAGGGCGGCGCCGGGGCGCCGGCCCAGGCGCTGCAACCGCCCGACATGCTGGAACCCGGCGCCAGCATCGAACTGCCGATCGTCCCTGTCCGGGACGGCCGCACGCGCGCCGTACGGGTGACGTATTCGGTGATCGACGATTACGGGGCAGTCGTCGAGGGAGCCCGGGAACTTGCCGGTTCGTCGCAGCCGGCTTCCTGGTGATATGGGCCAAGGCGGATGCATGCCGCCGCCAAGAGCAAGAAGGGCACGACTAGGCTGTCAGGTCGGCCTTGGCCTGAGCAGTTTCAGGCCGTGAGCCGCGAGAACGCCATTGACTGATCGCCAAGGCCGCGATGGCGATGCCCAGTGCCAGATAGGCGTTGGGCGGCAAGGTTTCGTCCAGCAGCAGCACGCCTATGAAGACGCTGCAGATCGGCACCAGGAAGCCGGTATACGACACCAGCGCGTAGCCCGCGCGCCGTATCAGCAGTAAGCGCAGGTACGCCAGCAGGGCGGATGTCACCACGCCCAGGTACAAGATGGCCGCCAGGCCGTCGCCCGTGCGCATCAGAGTGGCCGGCGTCATCGGCCAGGCGATATAGGACGCCATCGCGCTGATTCCCATCGTGGCCGCGGTCAGGAAGACAGCCGGGACTTCCGGCGGCAATCGCCTTTGCACGATACCGCTGACGGCGTAGCACAGCGCCGCCGCGACGACGGCCAGGTGCGGCAGCACGCCGGCGATGCCGGCGGCCTGCAGGCTGTGCCGGCTGATCAGCCAGACGGCCAGGATACCCAGCGCCACGGCAGCGACCTTGCCAGGGCCCAGCCTGTCGTGCGTGGTCAGGAAGTGCGCAAGCACGATACCGAAGATCGGCAGCGTCGACCACAGGATGCCAGCCGTCGAACTGTCGATGCGTCCGCCCGCCCAATTCAGCAGCGTGAATGGCAGCAGTATGCCGACCAGGGCAATGAGCAGGATATGGGGCCAGCATCGGGCCATGCCACGATGCCACCCGCCGCCCCGCAGGAACAGGAAGGGCAGGCAGGCCAGGAACGCCACCAGCGATCGCAGGAATGTGATTTCGTAGGCATTGAACGATTGTGCCGCCACCTTGATGCCGGCGAAGGTGCTGCCGGCGATCAGCGACAGAAACAGCAGGAACAGCAGGTCGGTGATTTTCCGGGATGCGCTCATGGCCGATGGACAGGGTTCAAGCCCGCAGCGGCTTGCTCATGATGACGCTGCGGTAGTTGGCGTGATTCCACTGGGCGTACTCGATGAACCGGTAGCCCCGCGATGTGTACCAGCGCACCAGATGCGTGGCCGGTTCCGCCGTGTCCAGGGCGATCTCCGCGGCGCCGTCGTCCCGCGCGCGGGCTTCGGCGTACGCCAGTAGTCTGCCGCCGATGCCGGCCTGTTGCAGTGCGGGGTCGACCGCCAATTGCCCCAGGCTGGCGATGTCGGCGCGATCCAGCCAGGTGGTTCCACGGGTGCGGGCCATCGGTTTGTAGGTCACGGTGCCGCCAAGCCGCCCCGCGACCAGCGCCAGGTAGCATTCCCCCGACGCCATGCGTTGACGGGTGACGTCGTCGGCCTGGTCGACCGCCTTGTAGTGCAGGCCCATGGCGCCCAGCCGGGCATAGGCCTTGTGCAGCAGGGCCGTCAGGGCGCTGACGTCGTCGTGCGGGCAAGCCAGGCGGATTTCCAGTGTGTCCACGTCGATAGGTCGGGCTCGGCAAGGGCCGGCCCTGTAGGGCGTCGATGCCGCAAATGTACACCGGCCGCCCGCAACGGGCCCCGCCGCGTGCCTTCGGGCACGATATTTGCGAACCGGTTCGCCACGGCCGGTGCCCGTCGACCCGGCCGTCGAATCGGCGAGGTGCTTCATGGCGACAAGGACGATCTGGAAGGGCGCGATTTCATTCGGGCTGGTGCATATCCCCGTGGGCCTGCACACGGCCACGCAGGACTCGGGGGTCGATTTCGACTGGCTCGACAAGCGCACCATGGACCCGGTGGGCTACAAGCGCATCAACAAGCGCACCGGCAAGGAAATCGACCGCGACAATATCGTCAAGGGCGTGGAATACGAAGACGGCCAGTATGTCGTGATTTCCCCCGACGAGATCGCCGATGCTTACCCGCGCACCACCCAGACCATCGAGATCCAGCGCTTCGTCGACGCCGCCGAAGTATCGTTCGTGTTCTTGGAACGACCCTACTACATCGAGCCGATCAACCGCGGCCACAAGGTGTATGCGCTGCTGCGCGACACGCTGGCCAAGACGGGCAAGATCGGTATCGCCAAGGTCGTCATCCAGACCCGCCAGCACCTGGCGGCCCTGATCCCGTCGGGCGATGCGCTGATACTGAACCTGATGCGCTGGGGCGACGAGGTCAAGTCGATGCGCGGGCTGGACCTGCCGTCGTCGCGGGCCAAGAGCATGACGCCCAGCGCCAGCGAACTGAAGATGGCCAAGATGCTGGTGGAAGACATGTCGGGCGACTGGGACCCGGAAGCGTTCAAGGACGAGTTCCGCCAGGCGGTGATGAGCCTGGTGGAAAAGAAGGTGAAGGCCGGCAAGACCGAGACCGTCATCGAGCCGCAAGAGGAAGCCCCTGCCTATGCCGACAACGTCATCGACCTGACCGAACTGCTGCAGCGCAGCCTGAAGGGGGCGGACGGCAAGGCAACCAAGCGCGCGCGCCAACGCAGCGCGAAGCCGGCGCGCAAGACGGCGCCGCGCAAGGCCGCCGCTCGCAAATCGCCGGGCAAGGCCCAGAAATCGGGCCGTGCCCGCAAGGCGGCCTGACGATGGCCGACACCCTGAAGCGATACCGCGAAAAGCGCGATTTCACGCGCACGCCGGAACCCGCCTCCGGCGGCACGGCGAACCGGAGCGGCCTGGCGTTTGTCATCCAGAAGCACTGGGCCAGCCGGCTGCATTACGATTTTCGACTGGAGCTCGACGGCGCCATGAAAAGCTGGGCCGTGCCCAAAGGCCCCAGCTACGATCCGTCGGTCAAGCGCATGGCCGTGCAGGTGGAAGACCATCCCATCGCGTACAACCAGTTCGAGGGGCGGATTCCGGCAGGCCAGTATGGCGCCGGCAAGGTGATTATCTGGGACGAAGGCACCTGGACGCCGGTGGGCGACCCGCGCAAGGGCTACCGGGCCGGGCACCTGAAATTCGACTTGCAGGGCGCCAAGATGCAGGGCCGCTGGGCGCTGATACGGATGAAAGGGCGGGAAAGCGAAAAGCAGCCGCCCTGGCTGCTGATCAAGGACCGCGACGACCACGCACGCGACGAGCACGAGTTTTCGGTCGTGGACGAGATGCCGGACAGCGTGGTGCCGTTGCGCGCCAGCCGCCAGGCCGCCGGCGTGGGCCGGAAGGCCGAGGCAGGGGCGCGGCCAGGCAAAGCGGCGGCGGCCCCCGCGCCGCCCGGCGGCCACGCGGTTCCCGGCACGCCGGCCGACCTGCCCCGGCAGTTCAAGCCCCAGCTGGCCACGCTGGTCGACGGGGTGCCCCGCGACGCGCAGGAGTGGGTGTACGAGGTCAAGTACGACGGCTACCGCATCCTGGCCCGATTGGAAGATGGCCAGGCGCGCCTGTACACCCGCAACGGCCACGACTGGAGCGCCCGGGTGCCGCACCTGGCCAAGGCCATCGGCAAGCTGGATGTGCCATCGGCCTGGATCGACGGCGAGATCGTGGTGCTGGCCGACGACGGCACGCCCAGCTTTCAGGCACTGCAGAATGCGTTCGAGGGCGAACGCACGGGCGACATTGTCTACTACGTGTTCGACATGCCTTATGTCGCCGGGCGCGACATCCGCGCCGAGCCGCTGCATGCGCGCCGGCATTGGCTGGGCCAACTGGTTGCCGCCAATGCGGCCCGCCTGGGCAAGGCCGTGCGCTTCAGCGAAACCTTCGACGCCGCGCCGGACCAACTGGTCGCCTCGGCTTGCCGGATGGGCCTGGAGGGCATCATCGGCAAGCGGCGCGATTCGCCTTATGTGTCGCGCCGCACCGAGACCTGGATCAAGCTGAAGTGCGCGCAGCGCCAGGAATTCGTGATCGTGGGGTATACCTCGCCGCAGGGGGCGCGCAGCGGCTTCGGCGCGCTGCTGCTGGCCGTGCACGATGGCGAAGGCCGGCTGCGCTATGCTGGCAAGGTCGGCACCGGCTTCGACGCGCGCGGGCTGGCGACGCTGGCCCGGCAACTGCGGGCCCGGGATACGGATGCCAGCCCGTTGGGCCGTAGCGCCGCCAAGGTGCCGCGCGGCGTCCATTGGGTCAAGCCGGACCTGATCGCCGAGGTCGCCTTCGGCGAATGGACGGCATCGGGGCATATTCGCCATGCCTCGTTTCGCGGCCTGCGCGGCGACAAGCCGGCCAAGGCCATCGAACGCGAGGCCGCCGTGCCAGCCCGCAACGTGGAGGAACCCATGCAAGATGCTGCCGACAAGCCGCGCCGCCCGGCCCGGCTGACCCACCCGGACCGGGTCATCGACCCCAGCACCGGCCTGACCAAGCTGGACCTGGCCCGCTACTATGGGCTGGTGGCGCCGTTGCTGCTGGAACACCTGCGCGGCCGGCCGGTGTCGTTCGTGCGCGCGCCGGCTGGCATCGACGGCGAGCTGTTCTTCCAGAAGCATCCCGACACCGGCTCGATGCCGGGCGTGAATTCGCTGCCGCGGCGCCTGGATCCCGGCCATCCGCCGCTGGCCGAGGTGGCCACGCAGGAAGGCATCCTGTCCTGCGCGCAGATGAACGTGGTGGAATTCCATACCTGGAACGCGGTGAAGACTGCTATCGGCAAGCCGGACCGCATGCTGTTCGACCTGGACCCTGGCGAGGGCGTGCCATGGCCGCAAGTGCGCCAGGCCGCCGAACTGGTGCACGTGCTGCTGCAGGAGCTGGGCTTGAAAGCCTGGCTGAAGACCAGCGGGGGCAAAGGCCTGCATGTGATCGTGCCGGTGCGCAAGCACTACGATTGGGACACGGTGAAGGATTTTTCGCAGGCCATCGTGCAGCACCTGGCCAGGACGGTGCCGCAGCTGTTCGTGGCCAAGAGCGGCCCGAAGAACCGGGTAGGCAAGGTCTTCGCCGATTACCTGCGCAATGGGTTCGGCGCCACGACGGTGGCGGCGTGGTCGGCGCGGGCGCGGCCAGGCATGGGCGTGTCGGTGCCGCTGGCCTGGGACGAGTTGCCCGAGCTGGCCAGCAGCGACCAGTGGACGATAGCCGGCATCCATGCCCGCCTGGACGTGGCCAACGCCCCCTGGGACGACTATGCGCCGCAGCCGATCGGCCAGGCGATGAAGGCCCTGGGATACCGGCCGACCGGCAAATAAGCGCGAGCCGCGGTGTTCAACGCGACACCACCGCCAGCGAGAAACCGTCCCAGCCCTTGCAGCCCACCGTCTGGATGGCGGTGGCGTTCAACCGCAGGTCGCGCCCCATGTCTTCCAGGAAGCACCGTGCACCGTATACATCCGGCTGGCTGGCCGCCTGCGGGTCGGCGATGCGGCCGCCGCGGATGATGTTGTCGCCGATGATGACTGCGCCGTCGCGCGCCAGGGGCAGGGCCAGCGCCAGGTATTGCGGGTTGTCCGCTTTGTCGGCGTCCAGGAAGATCAGGTCGAAGGGGTGGGACGGCCCGGCTGCCAGGCACCGCAAGGTGTCGCACGCATCGCCTTCGACGACGTCGACGCATCCGGCCAGCCCGGCGGCGGCCAGGTTTTCGCGCGCCACCCGCACGCGGGCCGGGTCGCGCTCCAGCGAGACCAGCCGCCCGCCCGGCGGCAGCGCGCGGGCCAGCCAGATCGTGCTGTAGCCGCCCAGGGTACCGATTTCGAGGATATGCCGGGCGCGCACCATTTGTGCAAAAATCTGCAGTAACCGGCCCTGGTTGGGCGCCACTTCGTGGGCCGGCAGTCCGGCGTCGCGAGCGCGTTCCTGGGCACGCTCGAGGGCTGGATCGCCCAGGTGCAGTGCCGTCTCGAAGTAGTTGTCTACGTCATTCCATTGCGTGGTGTCCATTGGCGGCCTGGTACGAAAAGAGTGGAAACTGGCCTGCATCGTACCCAGCGCCATGGCGCCGCGATATCGAATTATTCTGCCGATTTCGTCAGTTTTTCTCACTAATAGACTTGCCGCGATGAGATCCTTGCCACCCCTGTCCGCCCTGAAGGCGTTCGAAGCCATTGCCCGTACCGGCTCTGTCACGGCCGCGGCGCAAGAACTGCATCGCACGCATGGCGCGGTCAGCCGGCAGTTGCGGGCTTTGCAAGACCATGCGGGCATTGCGTTGTTCGACAAGCAGGGCACCGGCCTGCGCCTGAACGAACACGGTGCGGCCCTGCATGCGCTGGTGCAACCGCTGTTCGACCAGCTGGAGGCCGGCTATGAAGGCATCGTGCGACGCGCCCGGCACCCCGGGCTGCACGTGGCGTGCAGCGCCACGTTCGCCATGCGCTGGCTGGTGCCCCACCTGGGGGATTTCTACCGCCTGCGGCCCGATATCCGCATTCGTTTGTCGATGACGTCGGCGCGCGAATTGCGCAGCGAAGGGGCCGACGTGTTGATCGCCTGGGACCTGGCCAGTTATTCGCGTGCCGATCGCGCGGCGGCCATTCCGCTGGCGCCGGTGGCGTTCGGCCCAGTGTGCGCCCCGGGCTACAAGCCGGGCGGCCGCGGGCGGGTGCGCATCGCCCACGACTTCACCACCAGCGCCTGGACCCAGTGGCAGGCGTTGTCGGGCATCGACCTGAAGCTGGGGCGCGAAATCGCCTTTCCGCACACGCATTTGTGCATCGAGGCAGCCGCCTCCGGCCTGGGCGTGGCCCTGGTCGAGCAGCGCCTGGTGCGCAAGGAACTGGAAGAGGGCGTGCTGGCGGCGCCGCACGGTTTCGTGCGTTTTCCGGCCAGCCTGATGGCCCTGCCCGCCGCCCGAGGGGCGGCCGATCTCCAGGCGCAGGCGTTCATCGGCTGGCTGGGCCAGGCGCTGGGCGAGCCGTAGCGGGGGATTGCGCCATTTGCCTGGGTGTCGGAAAATATGCTATAGTTTTCGTCTTTACAGCGCCCGTAGCTCAGTTGGATAGAGTACTTGGCTACGAACCAAGGGGTCGTGGGTTCGAATCCTGCCGGGCGCGCCAGAACAAGCCTGTTTCACGGGCAATGCAGTCCTTCGACAGGCCCGATGCCATGCGCATCGGGCCTGTTTTGTCTGGGCGGGCAGGTGCGTCCGCCGTCAGATATCCAGCACTGGCACGAACCCCCCGAAAATCATGCGCTTGCCGTCGAACGGCATGGTGTCGCCCATGGTTTTCATGCGCGGGTCGGCCATCATCTTCTGGTTGGCGGCGTCGCGCGCTTCCTTCGACGGGTACTCGAACCACGAGAAAACCACCACCTCGTCGTCCTTGGCCTTGACGGCCCCGCGGAAGTCGGTGACCTTGCCGTCGGGCACGTCGTCGCCCCAGCACTCGACCATGCGGGTGACGCCGAATTCCTTGAACAGGGGGGCGGCCGTCCGGGCGTGCTGGATATAGGCCTCTTTGTTGGCGGCGGGCACGGCCACGACAAACCCTTCTACGTACTTCATCGTCGTTCTCCTGGGTGCGGCAGGGCGGTCGCCTGCCAGAGGGGGAAGCGCGGATTTGACTAGAGTTGATATCAACATAATAATGCCGCCATGTCAAAGCCCATTCCGTTCGAGACCACCCTGGAAGTGCGCGACGCCTGCCTGTGCCTGCACGTGCAGCGCGCGGCACGCGCGTTGGCGCGGCGGTTCGACGACGCCCTGCGGCCGGTAGGGTTGACCAACGGCCAGTTTTCGCTGCTGATGGCGCTGAACCGGCCGCAGCCGCCTGCCATCGCGCCGGTGGCGCGCGTGCTGGCCATGGACCGCACCACCTTGACTGCGGCCCTGAAGCCGCTGGAGCGCGAAGGCCTGGTGCGGGTAGCGGTCGATCCGGCGGACCGGCGCAGCCGGTTGCTGTCGTTGACGGCGCGCGGCCATGCCGTGCTGGCCGCCGCCGTGCCCATCTGGCGCGAAACGCACGCCGCCGTCGAGGCGGGCCTGCCACCGCCCGGCGCCGATATGTTGCGGGCGGGGCTGCGCGCGTTGGGCTGATTCAACGCCGGGGAGCTTCGGCCTGGGTTTCCAGCAAGCGGCCACGCGCGATGAAGCCGTCCAGTTCATCTTGCGGCACGAAGCTGCCGCCTGTGGTCCACAGCACATGCACGGCTTGATCGAGATACGGCGCCAGGCCGCGCTGCGCCAGGTAGCGCCGGCCCGCTTCGGTATGGCACAGCATGCCGGGGCCGATCATGGACGCCGCCGCCGAGGGTTCGACCTGACAACCGGCCCAGCGATCCAGCCGGTGTACATAGCGGAACAGCATGTCGTCTTCGATGGTCATGACCCCGGCAATCAGCTCGCGGACCAGTTCGAGCACCAGCCTGGACGCGCGCGGGACGGCCAGCCCATCCGCTTCGGTCACATTGTCCAGCCCGATGTCGTAGACCGACAGGTTGCGATCGGGGGCGGCCAGGCCGGCCAGCATGGCCGGCGCCGCGCACGGTTCGACCAGGAAGCAATGCACGTGGTCGCCGAACAGCTGCTTCAGCCCGAACGTGATGCCGCCGGGCGCGCCGCCGACGCCGCAGGGCAAATACACGAACAGGGGGCGTTGCGGCCCGGGCTGGATCTGCATGCGCTCGAGCTGACCGTGCAAACGCGCCGCGGCGACGCTGTAGCCCAGGAACAAGTGTTCCGATGCCTCGTCGTCGACGAAATAATCCCACTGTGAAGTGGCCTGTGCCCGGCCTGCCGCGGCAGCTTCGGAAAAATCGCCGGCGTGTTCGACGACCTCGACGCCGCGGCTTCGCAGGCGTGCCTTCTTCCATTCTTTCGCGATCCGCGACATGTGGACCTTGGCGCGAAAGCCCAGCGCGCTGGCGATGATGCCGATGCTCAGGCCCAGATTGCCGGTGCTGGCGACCGATACCGTGTAGCGTTCGCACAGGCTGCGCAAGGCGGGATTCAGGCGGTTTGCCGTGTCCGTCAAGGGTACGCCGTGTTCGCGGGCCAGCCTGTCCGCCAGGGTCAGGACTTCATAGACGCCGCCGCGGGCCTTGATCGATCCCGCCACAGGCAACCTATGATCGGCCTTCAGAAGCACCCGGCCGTCGATGCCCGGGCCGACGATGTGCGCGGCTTGTGTCAATTCGAGCAGGGGCGATTCGATCAGGCCGTCGGCCGGTTCGAGTTCGGGAAACAGGTTCGCGAGGGCCGGCGCCCAGCGTTGCAGCAGATCGGCGGCGGCCGACACGTCTTTTTGCTGCAGCCGCAACGACGGCAGCACGCTGTCGGCATGGCCGAGCGCCGGGTTGATCCAGCATAAGCGGGTCCGGGACTGCAATGGCTTGATCCATTCCTGGGTCATGGCGATTCCTGATGCGGTTCAATCTGCCGGGCTCGCCGGCGAACGGGGCCAGGCCTATTGGGCCTGGGCGGCGATGACGCTGATTTCGATCAAGGTATCGGGGCTGCCCAGCGCGGCGACGCCGACCGTTGCCCGGGCGGGAACGTTGGCACGGTCGATCCAGGCCGACCAGACGCGATTCATGGCGTCGCGTTGGCGGATATCGACCAGGTAGATGGTGGCCGACAGCAGCCCGGTGCGATCGCATTGGCTGCGCGCCAACAGGTCGTCTATCTGTTCCAGGACGCGGCTGGTCTGCTGCGCGATGTCCCGGCGGCTGTCCGGCGCAGTGACCCCGCGCAGGAACACCAGCTTGCCGAACGCCACCGCGTCGGCGAAGTTGGCCTGCATGTTATGCCGGGTGATGGCAGTGGCTTGGGTGGTCATGAGGCTTCCTTGAATGGTTAGAGAAAACGTCCAGGGTCGAAGGGCGACAGGTCGATGGCGGCGGGCCGGCCGGCCGCCAGGTCGGCGACGAGGCGGGCCGTTACCGGCGCGAACATCAGGCCGCTATGCCCATGGCCGCAGGCAAACAGCACATTGGCGAACCGCGGGCTGCGGCCGATGACGGGCAGGTAGTCCGGCGTGGCGGGCCGGGGGCCCATCCATTCCGCATATTCCCGAACCTGTAGCCCGGGCAGCAACTCGTGGGCCGCCTTCAGCATGGCGGGGATTTTTGCGTAGTCCGGGGGGCTGTCGGGCATGCCGAATTCGGATACGCCGGCGATCCGCAAGCCGTGCTCCATCTGGGTAATCGCAATCTTGCGGTCTACCCACATGGTGGGTATTTTCAGTTGCACGCCGGGCTGCGCGATCATGGCGTGATAGCCGCGTTCGGCCACGAGATTCAGGCGCGTTCCCACGCTGCGGCCCAATGCGCCGGACCACGCGCCCGATGCGACCAGGAACATGTCCGCCTCGATCCGGCCGGCCGAGGTCTCGGCCGAGGTGGGCTGGGGGCCCGATTGCCGGAAACCGGTGACGTCGGCTTGCACGAATTTGCCGCCCAGTTGCAGGTAGGTGCGCAGCAGCTCTTGTGTCAAGCGTAGCGGGTTGACGATGTGGCCGGCATCCGGCGTGTAGATGGCGCAGGCGACCAGCGGGCCGAGCGCCGGCTCCATGTCGCGCGCCTCGTCTCCCGACAGTTCGCGCATCTGGACGCCCGCCTCGAACTTGAGCGCCATCAGGTGCCGTTCGGCATCCAGTGCGCGATTCGAGCGATAGGCGAACAGGCGTCCGGTCCAGTGCAGATGCTGCATCAATCCGGCCGCGCGCAGCATCGCCGTCATCTCGCCATGCACGCGCTCGTTCAGCGACGCGGCCGCCTGTGCAATGGCATGGGTGCGGCTTGGCCGGCTTTCTTTCAGGTATCGCCAAAACCACGGTACGAGTTGGGCCAGGTCCCGCCACACGATGGATAGCGGCTCGGTGGGCTTGAGCAGCATGGCGGGAATCTTCGGCAGCATCCCCGCCAGCGGGAAGTGCGCGTTGCCGCAGAGTGTGCCGGCATTGCCGAACGAGCACTGGCTGCCTGGCTCGTTGCGGTCGACGAGCGTGACTTCATGGCCATCCCGCCGCAAGGCCAGGGCACAACAAACGCCTACGATGCCGCTGCCTACTACAAGAATGTGCTTCATATTTATCTGATCGGTTGGATAGCGTGGTGAATATCGAGGGATGCAACCGCCCGCACCGGGCCAACAGGTGGCCGGCGTCCAGCAGGCGTTGCCCTTGGGGCGCGCCCGGATGCGTGTCAGTGGGGAAGGATTCTGGACAGGAAATGCCTGGCGCGGTCGGTCTCGGGTGCGGTGAAGAACGCTTCCTTCGGGCGGTCTTCGACGATTTCGCCCTGGTCCATGAAAATCACCCGGTTGGCGACCTTGCGCGCAAAACCCATTTCATGGGTCACGACCACCATCGTCATGCCTTCCCGGGCCAGTTCGACCATCACGTCGAGCACCTCGTTGATCATTTCCGGATCCAGCGCCGAGGTCGGCTCGTCGAACAGCATGCATATCGGATCCATGGCAAGCGCCCGGGCGACGGCAACGCGCTGCTGCTGCCCGCCGGACAACTGGCCGGGATATTTGTGCTGGTGCGCCAGCATGCCCACCCGCTGCAGCAGCGCGGCAGCCCGGTCGGTGGATTCGCGCTTGCCGCGCTGAAGCACCTTGCGCTGCGCCAGGCAGATGTTTTCCATGATGTTCAGGTGAGGGAACAATTCGAAGTGCTGGAACACCATGCCGACGCGCGCGCGCAGTTCCGCCAGGTTGGTTTCCCTGGCGTGGACGTCGACGCCGTTCACCAGGATGCTGCCTTGCTGGATGGGCTCCAGCGCATTGACGGTCTTGATCAGGGTCGATTTTCCCGAACCGGAAGGGCCGCATATCACCACGACATCTCCGGCGTCGATGCGCGTGGAGCAATTCTTCAGCACGTGATTGTTCTTGTCGTACCATTTGTTGACTTTATCGATGCGAATCATCTGCATGGGGTGGAATCCTGGCGCTTATTGGGCCTTGGCGGCGAGCGAGCCATGGCTCTTCAGGCGTGCCGCCAGCCGCGAGGCAGAAAAAGAAACGACGAAGTACACGGCCGCCGCGAAAAGATAGAGTTCGGTCAAGCGCCCTTCGCGCTGGGCCACTTTGCTGGTTGCGCCAAGGAAGTCGGTCAGCGACAGCACATACACCAGCGACGTATCCTGGAACAACACGATGGTCTGCGTGATGATCACGGGCAGCATGTTGCGCAGCGCCTGCGGCAAGACGATATTGACCATGACCTGCCATTGCGAAAGCCCCAGCGCCTGGCCGGCCGCCACCTGCCCGCGCGGAATCGACTGGATGCCGGCGCGCATGATTTCGGAAAAATAGGCGGCTTCGAACAGGGTGAAGGTGATGAACGCCGAGTAATAGGCGCCGACCTTCACGGGCTGGTCGGTGTTCAACAGCCATTGGCCGAAGTAGGGCATCAGGAAATAGAACAGAAAAATGACCAGCACCAGGGGCAGGGCGCGCAGCAGGTTGACGTAGGCGGCGGCCAACTGGGGCAGCGGCGGCCGCCTGGATAACCGCATGACTGCGATCAGGGTGCCGAATGCCAGGCCGCCGATGGTCGCCACCACGGTCAGGGTCAGGGTGAACACCAGGCCCTCGCCGATCAGGTAGGGCAGCGAGTCGACGATCACCGCATAGTCGAAATCGGCAATCATGCTATTTGGTCCTTATCAGGCCGGGAATGGCCAGGCGGTTTTCAAGCAGCCGCATGGCGCAGGTCACCGCGATGTTCAGGGCCAGGTAGATGACGACCGCGGCGGTAAAGGCCTCGAATACCTGGAAGGTGTATTCCTGTATGGCGCGGGCGCGGTTGGTGAGTTCCAGCAAGCCGATCGTCATGGCCACCGCGGTGTTCTTGATGGTGGCCAGCATTTCCGACGTGAGCGGCGGCAGGATCAGCCGATAGGCCACCGGCAGCAGCACGTACCGGTATGCCTGGCCGGGCGACAGCCCCAGCGCGGCGGCGGCCATTTGCTGCCCGGCCGGCAACGACTCGATTCCCGCCCGGACTTGCTCGGCCACGCGCGAAGACATATACAGGCCGATCGCGACGACCGCCGTATAGAAAGAGGCGTCGGGCAACGCTTTCAGCCAGTCTCCCCAGGCCGCCGGAACGATCTCGGGCACGACGAAGTACCAGAGGAACAGCTGGACCAGCACCGGGATATTGCGGAACAGCTCCACATAAGCCGTACCCAGGTGCCGGACCCAGCGCCACGGCAAGGTTCGCATCACGCCGATGGCCGATCCGGCCGCCAGGGCAAGCAGCCAGGCGGCCGCGGCGGTGGCCAGCGTCCACAGCAGGCCATCCAGCAGGAAGCGCAGGTAAGTGCCGCCTTCTGGCGACGGTTCCAGAAAGACATGCCAATTCCAGGTATAGCCCATCGTCGGCCTCCATCAAGCGATGTGACTGGGGCCGGGCAGCCGATGCCGCCCGGCCGGCGGATGGCTATTTGCCGTACTGGGCCAGGTCGCTGGTGTCGGTGGGCGCGGCCAGTGCCTTGGCCAGCGCCTTGCTCATCGGCAGGCGCAGGTTGATGCCGCGCGGGGGGATGGGCAAGGTGAACCATTTGTCGTACAGGGCGGCCATGGCGGGGCTTCGATACAGCTGCGCGGTCGCCTCGTCGACGAGTTTCTTGAATGCCGGGTCGTTGCGCCGCACCATGATGCCGTAGGGCAGCGCCGGGGCGAATTCTTCGTCGGAAATCATGTATTCGTCGGGGTTCTTCGAGCTCGCGATCAGGCTGGCCAGCAAGACGTCGTCGAGCACGAACGCCGCCGCACGGCCGGTTTCCACCATCAGGAATCCTTCCGCATGGTCATTGGCGGCGATGATATTGAGGCCCAGCCCGAGCTTTTGATTGGCCTGGTGCAGGTATTTCAGGTTTTCCGTGCCGGCGGTGGAAGCAACGGTGGCCCCCTTGAGCGATGCGATCGTATCCAGGTGGGACGATTTCTTCGCCAGGAATTTCGTGCCGGTCAGGAAATAGGTATTGGAAAAAGAGATCTGCCGCCAGCGGTCGGGCAGATTGGCGGTAGAGCCGCATTCGAGGTCGATGGTGCCGTTTGCCAGCAGCGGAATGCGATTGGACGACGTCACGGGGGCATAAACCACCTTGATACCGGGCATGGATAGATGCTGCCGGACGGCGTCGACCACATGCAGGCAGATTTCGTTGGCGTAGCCGATGACCTGCTGGTCGCGGTCGTAATAAGAGAACGGAACTGACGATTCCCGGTGCCCGATGGTGATTGCCTGGGCCTTCTGGATTTTCTCCAGCGTGCCGCCGGACTGGGCGCAGGCGATGCTGCTGCCGGCAAGCAAGGTGCCGAACGCAAAAATGCGGATAGTCTTGTGCATGGTTATTTCCCCGTTGTGTCCGCCGCGTGAACCGGGCAGGTGGATGAATCCTAAGGGACCGGGAAACCGGGCACAAATCCTAAATTTTTATCGTACTATAAGGTCGCTTTATACAGTCAACATGGCGCAATACTGCCGCGGAGCGCACGGAAATGGTGAGTCTTCGACAACTGGAAGCGTTTCAGGCCGTGATGATCAAGGGCACGCAGACACATGCCGCGGAAAGCCTGAGATTGACGCAGCCCGCCGTCAGCGCATTGATAGATTCGCTAGAGCAGCAACTGGGTTTTCAGTTGTTCGAACGCGTCAAGGGGCGGCTGGTTCCCAGTAAAGAAGCCACCTACTATCACGAGTACGTATCGGGTGTGCTTGCGTCGTTTTCGAACCTTGGCCAGGTTGCGCGCGATATCCGCGAATCGAACGCGGGAACGCTGCGCATTGCTTCCAATCCCAATATGTCGCTGGGATTCCTGCCGCGGCTGATCGCCCGTTTTCAGCAAGACCACCCGAAGGTCAGCGTCGTTCTGCAGACCCGCAGTTCGTCCAAGGTGGTGGAAATGCTGGGAACCCAGCAATTCGACATCGGCTTCGCCGAAATGCCGGTGAACGATGTCCTGATCGACGTCGAGCCATTGCGCCTGCGGTGCGTATGCGTCGTGCCCCATGGCCATCCCCTGGCCGCGGCACGGGTGATCCGGCCGCAAGACCTGAAGGGCGTGCCTTTCCTGAGCGGCCTGCGCGAGCACATGACCAGCGCGCAACTCGGCGACCTGTGGCGGGAATGCGGCGTACGGCCGATCGTCAAAGTGGAAAGCCAGTTGTTCTGGACGTCTTGCGTGCTGGCGCAGGAAGGCGCGGGCATTGCGCTGGTGGATCCCATCACCGCCATGGAATTCGACGGTGACGGCGTGGTGGTGCGGCCGTTCGACCCGGGCGTGTTTCTGCAGATGGGCATCATGTTTCCATCCAGCCGGCCCAAGTCCCGGCAGGCGCACAAGTTTTCCCAGCTGGTGCGGATGCAGCTGTCGGCCCGGCTGGCCAGCCTGGAAGCCTCGTTCGGCATGGATGCCATGCCATTGCTCGGCTAGCCGGGCAATGGCCCTGGCGCGTGGGGGCTGAGCCGGACTACAGGAACCCGATCCAGCGGCCCGCCACGATGGCGGCCAGCCACAGCGCCAGCGAGGCCGCTGCGTGCCCGCGCACCGCAGGTGCCACCGGGCTGCCGGCCAGCAGCCCGCGCCAATGCCTGCCGGCGCGCAGCCACAGCGCGTTCGCGATGCCCAG
>Ga0182736_1000313_pt1 | contig 83263 bp, 75 predicted proteins | sample eDN5th30CKraftBY_FD_128882 | JGI IMG/M metagenome (GOLD analysis project Ga0182736, IMG submission 128882) | Enriched backyard soil microbial communities from Emeryville, California, USA - eDNA 5th pass 30_C Kraft BY (version 2) (version 2) | ecosystem: Environmental > Terrestrial > Soil >... | reverse complement strand
CGGCGACATCCCACCAGCAGAGCTCGAGGCACTACACGCACCACGCTTCCTCAGCGAAGCACACTCACCAATAGAATATTCTTGAACAACGATCACGGTGTCCGCGAAACCCAGCCCGCCTCATGCGGCGCACCGACATCAACGCGGTCGATGGCGTCCAGCGCGACCCCGAACGCGTCCGTCTGGTGATGCGAAGCCTCGCGCGCAACAGCGCTACGCAAGTCAAGCTGACCGGCATCGCCAGGGACGCATCCGGTCCGGACGCCCGCATCAAGGACGACACCGTCGCCAGCTATCTGCAGGCGCTCGCGCGACTGATGATCATCGAAGACCAGCCGGCCTGGACCCCGCACCTACGGTCCTCCCACCGGCTGCGTACAGCGCCGACCCGCCACTTTGTCGACCCATCACTCGCAGCGGCCGCGCTGCGCGCCACCCCGGAGACGCTGCTCGCCGACCTGAACACGTTCGGCCTGCTGTTCGAGTCGATGGTCGTTCGCGATCTGCGGGTGTACGGCCAAGCCTGCGACGCCGAGATCACCCACTACCGCGACAGCAGCGGGCTGGAGGTCGACGCGATCGTCACGACCGACACCGGGCCATGGGTCGCGCTGGAGATCAAGCTGGGCGGCGCGCCGGAGATCGTCGACGAAGCCGCCCGCAACCTCTTGACCTTCGCTGGGCGCGTGGACACCTCCAAGCGGGGCGAGCCCGCCGCGCTCGGGGTCATCGTCGGCACCGGATATGGCTACGTCCGGTCCGATGACGTCCACGTCATCCCCATCGGAGCGCTCGCGCCGTAGGGCGAGAGCCTCGGTCCCGCGGGACTGAAAATCGCGTGTCGGGCGTCCCGCGGCTGCTCCTGATTGAGTGCTCGCGGGCTCTCCTCACGTCGTCGGGTGTGGCGCTGGGTTCGCGTCGATCGCGGCCTGCCGCCGGGGCTGCCGTCACCATCGGCGCTGATGCGTGCCCCCGACCCTGACTTCTGGCACATCCGCCCGCTCGGCGGGGACATGCGGCGCGGGTTCGAGGAGTTCGTGGCGCAACTCGCGCGGCGTGACGAAGCGGTTCCGGACGGGAGTGTGTTCGATCGGCTGGAGGGCGCAGGAGGCATGGGGGGCGTCGAGTGCCTGTGGACGCTCCCGAGCGGCGCAGAGTGGGGCTGGCAGTGCAAGATGCACCGGTCGCTCGACAAGGCGCAGCTGAGTGAGCCAGGCCGGGATTGACGGAGTCCACTTGACAAGAGGCGACCGTGGACACTTCCGCGCCGAATGCGAACCAAGGCGAGTACCGACGCCCCGGATACGGCAGCGGAGCTCTTTCTGTCGTGCGCCTCGTTCGCTGCTACCGCTACCGCCTCGACGCGATCGAGAACTTGAAGCATGCTGGCGGCCGCTGCGACGTCATGACGTGGACCCACCGGTGCCGCCGGTCGCACCGCCGGTCGGGGGCAGGCATCTCCCAACTGATAGGACCGGCGCAATCCAGACGAAGGTCCAGCCTCCCGGCAGCAGCGCGAACCAAGCCGCTGTATATACGCGCAGATGAAAAAAGTCGCGCTCCTCATCCTGGTGCTCGTGGCCGTACTGGCACCCGAGGCGCACGCGGCAGCGTCCAAGGGCACGCTGGTGGTAGACATCGCCGGCATTCCGAAAGGGCACGTGCGGTCGGTGCTGATCTCGGACGGCCGCTATCCCAAGCCGACGCGATTCACGAAGAAGGGCGGCGGATCGCAGTTCGTCTTCAAGAACGCACCGGCGCGGGTGTACGAGGTGTTCGCCGACCTCTCGTTCCGGTTCGCCAAGGCGGAGGCGCCGTATCGACGGGGCGACGTGGCGCTGCGCGTGAACGACAGGAACGCGCCGCGCGTCACCAGCGGCCAGACGACCAGGTACACGGTGCGCTACCGCCGCGTCCCCACGCCAAAGCCGATCAAGGGCGCAACGCAGGTGTCGGTCTCGAACACCTATGACGAGCAGTTCGCGTGCGCCGTGATCAAGACCGCGGTGAAGTGCTGGAGCAAGTACCGGCGGCCGAAAACGGTCATCACCAGCGGGGCGAAGAGCGTCGCGGCGGGCGGTCAGCACAGCTGTGCGCTGATGCTCGACACGAGCGTGCGGTGCTGGGGCACGAACGACCAGGGTCAGCTCGGGAACGGGCGCAAGGGCGGGAGCGCGAAGAAGCCGGTCATGGCGATCGCGTCGGGGGCGGCGCAGGTCTCGGCCGGCGGGGCGACCTCGTGCGCGTTGATGCTCGCGAGCGCCGTCCTGTGCTGGGGCGACCTGCCACTGAGCGAGGACGACTGGGGCCACGCGGTCCCTAAGCCGCAAGTGATGATCAACGACGGCGCGAAGCAGGTCATCGCGGGCACCGGCGCGGGACGCAGTTGCGTCCTGATGGTCACGGGCGAGGTGCGGTGCTGGGGTCCCTTCCCAGTCGCCGCGTACTCCGATCGGTACTTCGCCACGCCGACGAGCTTCGTCGCCGGCGGTGTGAACGCGCTGTCTGGTGAGGACGGCCTGTTCTGCGGCATCTTCGGCGACGGCGGCGTACGCTGCTGGCGCCACGTGCTCAGCGGCGGCAAGGGCGGCACCGAGGGTGCGTTCAACCCGGATCCTGTGGCCATGGATGCGCCCGGCGCCGAACAACTCACAAACGGCCAGCAGATGCGCTGCTTTATCGCACACGGCACGGTGCGCTGCTGGGGCAACCACTTCCAGGGGATGCTCGGCGACGGCCGCGGCGACGACACCTGGACGGACCGCCCCGTCCAGGCGATCGCCTCCGGGGCGACGCAGGTCTCGGCCGGCACGTCGACCGTGTGCGCGATCGTGCGCGGGTCGATCAAGTGCTGGGGCGGGATCGTCGGCGACGGCACGGGCGTCCCCGCGCTATTCCCCGTCAACGTTGGTTGATTTCACTAGCAGACCGGAGAGGCTGCGCAACGCGGACGCGACCGGGGCCTCTCTCGCCCGCCGACATCTAACGGCTCGGTGGGTTCTCCGCCGCCTATCTGCCATCGCCTTCGCAGTACAAGAGCCGTGACTACTCGCCGAGCCTTGGCTCACGTCGGCTGTCTGTGCGGACCCACGGCCCTCGACCCGACCACGCGTGGCGACGTCGCTGCGCCGCCCTGGCGGACTGGGAGTCCGTGAGCGGCGTAGCGACGAGCAGATGGAAGGGTGGCCGGGGTAGGCGCTCCGGCGGCATCGAATGTCTTGACGGTGATCAGCGCGCCGACTCCTGAGGCGACTGCGATGCGTCCGCCGGGCGGCTGCTCGAGCACGGGACCGTTCTGGACCGCGGCGAGCGTCGCCGAGTACGCGCACGCGCTGACGTCGCGAGCGAACTCGACCATCGCCGCGCGGCGGCCTCGCCGTCAGCGCCGTGGGGCGTGCGTAGTCGCGAAGCCAGACCATGGACCAATCACGAATGGTCCTGGCCCGGGTGGACGGAGCGATGCCGAGCGTGTCACGCGCTCGGCGTCGACCGCCTCGGCCTCCGTGTCGAACAAAACGATCCAGCGGTGCGTGCTCGCCGGGGAGTTGTCGTAGCGCGACCGGGCTTGAGATTCCCCCACGTCTTCCAAACCCCTTGAGATGGCTCGGCCAGCGGAGCGATCTTTGAAGGCAAGCTCGGTGCAACGGGCGGTCGCGGGCTACCTCGGTGCGAGCACGGGCAGGCCCATCGTCTGCGCGTCGGCGAGTATGCGCCGGTCATATGTGATCAGCGCCTGCAATTCGCCGGAGATGCTCGCGGCCGTCGCCAAGTGAATCGCGTCCAGCGAACGCAGCAGGTTCGAGCCGACCCGCATCGCCGCCGGCACGACCGCATCGATAGAGAGCAGATCAATCCCCGCCGGCACGCGCGCAGCCAGCGGCACTGCGTGCGGCCCGATGCGCTGCGCCGCGCGTGTCAGCTCGACCGCGGTGAGCGCGCTCGACACGCGGTGCGGCCAACGGAGCAGCTCGCGCCGCAGCGCCGCAGTCTCGGCCTCGACGACGATCAACTTGACGAGCGCCGAGGAATCGAGATACGCGACCGGCGAGCTACTGGCGGCCACGCCCGGCCGCGTCATCCGGCCGTGGACCGCGCTCGGCCTCCAGCGCGGCGGTCGCGGGAGCTCCCGGCCCGAGGTTCAGCGCCTCGACGTCGAGCAGCTCCCCCTCCGCCGCGCGGACGATCAGGTCAGCGAGCCGATGCTGAGCGGGCAGCTGAGGCGACGACGGGTTCACGGCCATGACGACAGTATGCACCGGGCGCCCGCGCTTCGTTCACAGAACAGACCGGGCCTGGCACCCGGTCTTTTCGTTCCTGGGCGAACGCTCAGGAGGGCCGCGGTAGCGCGGGGAGCACGCCTCGCGCGATAGGGCGCAGCCTGCTCCCTACGCACCCGTTCCCGCTCGCAAAGAGTGACTATCCGCTACGCGACCGTTCGGACCCACGCACAGAAAAACCCGCCGCATAGGCCCCGAATTCGAGGTCTTGCGCGGCGGGCTCATCGAGTGGAGACGGCGGGAATTGAACCCGCGTCCGCGATCGCGTAAAGGACGGTGTCTACGAGCGTAGCCGGTGCTCTAGATCTCGCCCCCCACTCGCTTCACCGGCGAGGTTGTGGGCGGCCAGCCCGATCGAATGTCCCCTTGGTCGGCTCAGGCGGGCGTCCCTCGGGTGAGCCTGCTATCTGACTCGGCCGGGTCCCGTCGCAGGCTCCGGGGGCCGAGACTCATTGCCTAGTTTCGGCTAGGCAGCGAGCTGGAAGTCGTGGCTGGTCGCCACGGCCGTGCGATTGTTCGCATTTGTTGTTGCCGGGGTTTTACGAGGCCTCCGGTACCTCGACTCGCAACCGACCCCACGAACCGACCACGTCGAAGCCTGTCGTCCCCGGGGTTGTCTGCACCCATCATTGTAGTGGCAGTTAGGGTCCAGGGTCATGCGGAGCTTCGATGTGGTGGTGGTCGGCGCGGGGCCGGCCGGCGAGGTGGCTGCGGGGCGTCTGGCGGAGCGTGGGCTGGAGGTCGCGATCGTCGAGGACCGGCTCGTGGGCGGCGAGTGCTCGTACTGGGCGTGCATGCCGTCGAAGGGCCTGCTGCGGCCGTACGAGGCGCTGGCGGAGGTCCGGCGCGTCCCGGGCGCGGCGCAGGCGGTGACGGGCGCGCTCGACGTCGCCGCGGTGCTGGCGCGCCGCGACGAGATCATCCACGGCCTCGACGACGACGCGCAAATGCCCTGGCTGGAGGACCGCGACATCACGCTGATCCGCGGGCACGCGCGGCTCTCGGGCGAGCGGCTCCTCACCGTCGGCGACGAGACGATCCAGGCGCGTCGCGCGGTCTTCATCGCCACGGGCTCGCTGCCGGCGCTGCCGCCGATCCCGGGCCTGGACGCGATCGACGGCGCCTGGACGAACCGCGACGCGACCGTGACGCACGAGATCCCCGAGCGGCTGGTGGTGCTCGGCGGCGGGGTCGTGGGCGTCGAGCTCTCGCAGGCGTTCCAGACGCTCGGCTCCCAGGTCACGCTGATCGAGGGCGCGCGGCGGCTGATCCCCAACGAGGAGGAGTTCGCCTGCGTGCAGCTCACGGCGGCGCTGCGCGAGTACGGCGTCGACATCCGCACCGCGCAGAAGGCCGAGCGCCTCCAACAGCGGCCCGACGGCACGGTCGACGTCACCACGAGCGACGGCCGCACGGCCAGCGCCCACAAGGTCCTGGTCGCGCTCGGGCGCACGCCGGCGACCGAGAACCTGGGCCTGGAAGTCGTCGACCTGACGCCCGGCGAGACGATCAAGGTCGACGCCTATTGCCGCGTCCCCGGCCACGAGTGGCTGTACGCGATCGGCGACGTCAACGGCCGCGCGCTGTTCACGCACATGGGCAAGTACCAGGCGCGCGTCGCCGCCGACCACCTCCTCGGGCACGACCATGTGCTCGCCCACGGCGCGGACGGCCCGCTGTCCCCGCGCGTGATCTTCACCGAGCCGCAGGTGGCCGCGGTCGGCCACACGACGATGACGGCCGAGCAGGCCGGGATCGTCTTCGACGTGGTCGAGACCGAGACGTCCGGGAACGCCGGCGGCTCCTACTACGGGCGCGGCGCGCCAGGGACGGTGCGCTGGATCGTCGACCGCGAGCGGCGGATCGTCGTCGGCTGCACGATCACGGGCGCCGAGATCGCGGACTTCCTACACGCGGCGACGATCGCGATCGTGGGCGAGGTGCCGGTGGAACGCCTGCGCCACGCGGTGCCGAGCTTCCCGACGCGCAGCGAGATCTGGCTGGCGCTGTAACGAAACGCAAAAGAGACGCGGAGGGAGCCGCTCGAGGTCCCTCCGCGTGCACCCCGGCGCAAGCGCCGGAGCTTCGCTTCGGGCGGCGGGCCTCTCACCTCGGTGGCCTCGCTCTTTGCGTCTCAACCTCCGCGTCTGGGCAGAAGCTACGCCGTACCCGCGCGCTCGCGCAAGAGCACGCGCCACGTTCTGTCCGCATCGTCCGCGATTTCGCATACTCAGAGCCCATGACCGCCGCAGGAGCCTTCGTCCGCCGGCAGGCCGCGTTCCGCGGCCGCCCCGAGGGCGGACCGGAACGCCACCACCTCTACGTCGCCCTCGCCTGCCCCTGGTCGCAGCGCGCGGCGATCGTCCGCGCCGTGCTCGGCGTCGACGTCGGCATCTCGTACGCCGACCCCTACCGCGACGAGCGCGGCTGGGCGTTCACCGGCGGCCGCTTCACCGACGACGTCAACGGCTTCGCCTTCCTGGCCGAGGCCTACAGGCGCACCGACCCGGGCTACGACGACCGCGTCACCGTCCCCGTGCTGTGGGACAAGCAGACGCACACGATCGTCTCCAACGAGTCCGCGGACATCGTCCGCATCTTCAACGACTGGGCCGGCGGCGACCTCTACCCGCCGCACCTGCGGGCCGAGATCGACGCGCTCAACGAGTGGATCTACAGCGAGCTCCAGAACGGCGTCTACCGCGCCGGGTTCGCGCGTTCGCAGGAGGCCTACGACGAGGCGTTCCGCGGCGTGTTCACCGCGCTCGACCGGCTCGAGACGCTCCTGCAGGACCGCCGCTACCTGACCGGCGACGCGATCACCGAGGCCGACTGGCGCCTGCTCCCCACGCTGCTGCGCTTCGACGCCGTCTACCACACACACTTCCGCTGCAATGGCGCCCGGCTGATCGAGTACCCGCACCTGCTGCGCTACACGACCGACCTCTACCACCAGCCGCACGTCGCGGAGACGTTCGCGCTGGACGAGATCAAGCGCCACTACTACACGACGCACGACGAGCTCAACCCGAAGCGGATCATCCCCGCCGGGCCGCTGGACCTCGGCTTCACGGGGCCCGCCGGCACGCCGCCGGCGGGCCCCTGAGACCGTCTACGGCGTCGTGGTCGACAGCGTGAAGGTCAGCGTCTTCGCGTAGGTCCCCGTCCGCAGCGCGTCGTCGGCGCCGACGTGCTGCGTGAACGTCACGGTGACCGCGTCATGCGACACCGGCGCGCTCCACGCCGACTTCGAGAACGCCACCTCCAGCGGCGACGGCAGCGTGAAGGCCCCGTTCGACAGGTGCCCGGGGTCCCCGACGCTCAGCGCCGCGTCGCCCGCGGTCGAGACCACGTCCGCGGTCGTCGACGCCGTGTAGTCGCGCGCCACGCCGGGCGTGAACGTCCCGAAGGTCGCCGGCTCGCCGAGCGCCAGCGCCAGCGTCGCCGGCACCGTCCCGCCCACGTCGAGCCCCTGGCCGATCTCGACCGTCTGCGTGCGCACCGGCTCGAGGTTGCCCGCCGCGTCGACCGAGAACCACTTGAACGTCGTGGTCTGCTCGACCCACAGCGTCTCCCCCGGCTCACGGAACTCGGTCTCCTTGTAGCGCGGCGAGTCCAGCGTCGGCGTCGAGCCGTCCGTCGTGTAGTAGACGGTCGCGGGCTCGGACACCTCGAACCGCACGCCCGTCGGCGAGTCCGACTGGGCGGGAGCGACGAGCGTCGACGTGGCGGGCGTCTTGTCGGCGCCCCAGTCGGCCGCGATCCGGAACATCTCGACCACGCCGTTGGCGTACTCCATCGTCTCGTCGTGCCCGGAGATCAGCCCGCCGGCCGCCCACGGCGGCTGGAACGAGCCGCCCTGGAAGCTCCCGGTCGCCGGGTTGTAGACCGAGCCGCCGACCTCCCAGCCGAACGCGTAGACGCCGTAGTTGAAGTACAGGTCCTCGCGCACGTTGCCGGCCGACGAGTACAGGACGTCGGAGGAGCCGCCGACGTTCTCCGGCGTGACCACGGTCCGCCGCGACGCGCGGACCTGCGACAGGATCCGGTCCGCCGACTGCCAGTAGAACGCCTCGTGCCCGAGCGGCGGCCGCGGCGTCGTGATCCGGCCGTTGGCGATGTACGCGCCCGGCTGCCAGAACAGCTGCCCGCCGTTGGAGTGCACGGACATCATGAACTTGATGTTCCGGTTGTGCTCGACCAGCCAGATGATGTTCTGGGACTCCGGCTCGGACAGCTTCGCGGGGCCCTGGAACGTGTCGCTGATGCAGTTCGTCGAGCCGCCGTCGTAGCCGTCGAAGGCCGAGCCGACCCGGTAGTTGCGGTTGAGGTCGACGCCCCAGCTGTTGCGCCGCGCCGGATCGGCGTTCGCGTCCGGGCAGTGGTTGGTCATGTTCCGGCGCTGCGAGGCGAAGTTGTAGAAGCTGTAGTTCGCCCCGTCCGGGTTGTTCGAGGGGATCAGGAACAGGTCGGTGCTCTCGACGATCCGCTTGGTCTCCGGGTCGCTCGGGTAGTTGCGCACGAGCCGCTCGGCGGTCTCCAGCGTGATCGTGATCGGCACCCACTCGCGCGCGTGGTCGTTGGCCTGGATCAGTACGCCCGGCTTGGAGCCGTCGCGGAACTTGCCGATCCGCAGCGCGCGCACCGCATAGGGGCCGCGCGGCGGGTCGCCCGCGGGCGCGCCCGTGCGCTTCTGGTCCAGGAAGTCGGTCAGCGCCGTGGGCGCCGCCGGCTGCACGATCCCGGTGCCCGCGTTGGTGCGGTACGGGTGCGCGCGGTCGATCAGGCCCTGCGAGGACGTCTTCAGCGCGGCCGCGACCTCCGCCGCCGTGCTCGCGAGCGCGCCGCTCGCGTTCTTGGCCAGCAGCACGCGCACCGCCTTGCCGTCGACCTCGACGCTGAGCGGAAGGTCGGCGCCGGGCCGCTCGACGAACTCGACCGTGACGTCGTTGCCGCCCTCGTGGCCCCAGGCCGCCGAGCTGACCACGACCGCGGCCTGGCCGGTCCCGCCGATCGTCGCCTGCGCCTTGCGCTGGTAGCCGTTGGTCCGGTTCGGCAGCGTCACGATCTCCGCGATCTCCGGGTGCTGCTGCGCGATCTGCTCGAAACGCGCGTAAACCTGCTGCGGCGTCCTGTAGCCGTCGACGAAGTCCGACTCGTAGCCGGGCAGCGACGTGAGCGGCGTCACGTCCCGCAGCCAGTCCGACACGTGCCCGGTCGCGACGCCGCCCGTGCTCGACGTGACCCGGATCCGGTCCGGCCGGGTGTCGAGCTTGAACAGGTTGCGGTGGAACATGTACGCGCCCGAGTCGACGAACCGGCTCATCGAGCGCGCCGAGATGAACTCGGTGCCCGGACCCTGGTCGTTCTCCAGCGTCATCGCCACCGTCGGATTGGTCTGGGCGCCCTCGGTCGTGCGCGCCTCCACGTACAAGAAGCCCTGGCCCTTGGTGGTGAACCAGTCCGCGCGGACGATCCGGACCGTCGGAGCGGCCGGCCGCGGCAGCGTGAGCGCGGCCGCGTGGATCGTCTTGTACTTGAACTCGCGGCCGGGGTCGACGACCCGTGCCCCGCGCGCGAGCAGCTCGAGCTCCTGCCGGTCGGTCACGATCGCGTCCACCTCGAGCCCGTCCGGCACCCGCGTCAGGTTGCCGGAGAAGTCGAAGCCCGCCGTCTCGAGCTCCGCCAGCGCGACCGAGCCGTCGACGTGGACGCGCACCTGCTTGACCGCATCGGGTACCTCCAACGGCGAACGTTCCTGCGCTCCTGCCGCCGACGGGCTGACCACCGTCGCCGCGAGTACGAGCACCAGCATTCGGATGCGCATGCGCATCGTTGTCCCCACCCCCCAAATCGCCTTCAGTGCCTCCAACTGAACGGCGGGCCCGCGGGGGGATCGTTTCACCATCCGTTCATATGGTCAAGGCGCGCCGAGTACCCTGAACCCCTTGTTCCGCCTCGTTTTTCTCTCTCTGGTCGCCGCGCTGACACTGGCCGCTCCGGCCCGCGCCGCGAGCACGGTCGACTACGTCCGCGGCGCACAGAACGCCGACGGCGGCTACGGCATGACGCAGTCCGGCGACTCCTCGCAGCTGGCGACCGGCTGGGCGCTGCTGGGGCTCGCGGCGGCCGGGCAGAAGCCCGGGCCGGCGGCGCTGGCGTACGTCCGCCGCGGGCTGCCGTCGCTGACCGCGATCGGGGACGTCGAGCGCACGATCATGGTCGTCCGCGCCGCGCGCCAGAACCCGCGCCGCTTCGGCGGGCGCGACCTGGTCGCGGCCGCGCTGCGCCACCGCCGCTCGGACGGCTCGTTCGACGGCTACGTCAGCTACACGGCGTTCGCGATCTTCGCCCTGCGCGGCGTCGCCTCCACCTCGGTGATCCGGTCCGCCGGGCGCTGGCTGGTGCGCCACCAGAACACCGACGGCGGCTTCAACCTCGGCGGGCGCGGCGCGAGCGGCGTCGACGACACGGCGTCCGCGGTGCAGGCGCTGGTGCGCGTCGGGCAGCGCGCCGCCGCACGGCGCGGCGCGGCGTACCTGGCGCGGACGCAGCAGTCGTCCGGCGGCTTCCCGCTGATGCGCGGGGCGGCGGCCAACGCCCAGTCGACCGCGTTCGCGGTGCAGGCGCTGGTCGCGACCGGCGGGCATTCGCGGGCGGTCACGCGCGGGCTGGCCTACCTGCGCTCGATGACGGAGCCGAACGGGCTCGTCCGCTACTCGCGCACGCAGCGCCAGACACCGGTCTGGGTCAGCGCGCAGGCGCTGATGGCGGTCAACCGCAAGCCCCTGTGATGGGGCGCCCGGTACGCTGTGAAGCACAACGTGTGAAAAACAGGGGGGCTGGGAGGATCGCCCGGCTGAGATAGCGCCCACGCCGGCGCTGACCCTTCGAACCTGGTCGGGGTAATGCCCGCGGAGGGAGCGGATGCGGACTGAAGTGGAGGCTCCTATGACGGAGCCTCAGCGCGCGAACGGGGTGCTCGTCACCGGGGCGCGCAAGGCGTTCGGCGACGTGGTCGCGCTGGACGGTGTCGACCTGTGCGTGGACGCCGGGTCGCTCGTCGCGGTCGTGGGGCCGAGCGGGTGCGGGAAGTCGACGCTGCTGGAGCTCGTCTGCGGGCTGCTGACGCCGGACGCGGGCGTCGTGTCGGCGCCGCCGGCGGCGCTGATGCCGCAGCGCGACGCGCTGCTGCCCTGGCTGAGCGCGCTGGACAACGCGGCGCTGGCGCTGCGGGTGGCGGGCGCGTCGCGGGCCGCCGCACGGGCGGCGGCGCACGCGCTGTTCGCGGTCTTCGGGCTGGTCGGATTCGAGGACGCGCGGCCGGGAGCGCTGTCGGGCGGGATGCGCCAGCGGGTCGCGTTCATCCGCACGCTGCTGGCGGGGCGGTCGCTGCTCTGCCTGGACGAGCCGTTCGCCGCGTTGGACGCCTTGACCCGCGCACAGGCCCAGGAGTGGCTCGCGGCGGCGCTCGCGCGCGAGGCGCGCACGGTGCTGCTGGTGACGCACGACGTCGAGGAAGCGGTGCTGCTCGCCGACCGCATCGTGCTGCTCTCACCGCGGCCCGGGCGGGTGGTGGCGGAGCTGGACGTGGCGCTGCCGCGGCCACGGTCGCGGACGGACGCCGAAGTGGTCGCGCTGCGCGAGCGCGCGCTGGCCGCGTTGGGGGTGCAGCCGTGAGTGCACGCGCACGGGACGCCGCCGCATCGCCGCGCGGCGATGCCGCCGCGCCGCCGCGCCGTGCCGCTCGGCGCCGCGCGCGGCACTCCGCCGCGCCGCTCGTCGTGACGGCCGCCCTGCTCGCGCTGTGGGAGCTCGTCGTACGCGCCGGCTGGGTCGACTCGCTGCTGCTGCCCGCGCCGACGCAGGTCGCCCGCTCGCTGTGGGACGACCGCTCGCTGCTCGCGCCCGACCTGCTGGTCACGACGTGGGAGGTCGTGGTCGGGCTCGTCGCGGCGCTCGTCCTCGGCGCGGCGCTCGCGGTGGCGATGCACATGGTGGCGTGGATCGACCGGGCCTTGCGGCCGCTCGTGGTCGGCTCGCAGGCGGTGCCGATCCCGGTGATCGCGCCGCTGATCGTGCTGATCCTGGGGTTCGGCCTGGCGCCGAAGATCCTGATCATCGCGCTGATCTGCTTCTTCCCCGTCACGATCGCGATCGCGGACGGGCTGCGGGACTCCGACGCAGACGCGCGCAAGCTGCTGCGCGCGCTGGACGCGACGCGCTGGCAGCGGCTGCGGTTCCTGGACGCGCCGTCGGCGCTGCCGTCCGCGTTCACGGGGATGAAGGTGGCGGCGGCGATCGCGGTGATCGGCGCCGTCCTGGCGGAGTGGTCGGGCTCGGACGCCGGGCTCGGGCACCTGCTGATCACCGCCAACGGCCAGCTGGAGACGGCGCGCGCGTTCGCCGCGACCGCGCTGCTGATGGCCGAAGCGGTTGGGTTGTACGTGCTGTTCGCGTGGCTGGAACGCCGCGTGGTGACCTGGGGGCCTCGAGCATGAAGCGACTGGTTGTGTTGGCGGCGGCGTTGATCCTCGCCGGGTGCGGCGAGAAAGTGGAGCCGAGCGCGGAGGCGCCGGTGAAGCTCGAGCCGTTCACCGTGATGCTCGACTACTTCCCGAACGCCGACCACGCGGGGATCTACGCGGCGTACGAGGCGGGGCTGTACCGCAAGGCCGGGCTGGACGTGAAGATCCAGACGCCGCCGGACCCGTCGGCGCCGCTGAAGCTGCTGACCGCGGGGCGGGCCGACGTCGCGATCTCCTACGAGCCGGAGCTGCTGCTGGCCCGCGACGCCGGTGCCGAGAACCTGATCAGCGTCGCGGCGCTGGTGCAGGTGCCGCTGACGTCGCTGATGGCGCTGCCGTCGTCGGGGATCCGCTCGGCCGCGGACCTGAAGGGCAAGCGCGTCGGGACGGCCGGGATTCCCTACCAGAGCGCGTACCTGAAGACGATCCTGGAGAAGGCGGGGGTCGACCCGAGCACGGTCAAGGAGACCAACGTCGGCTTCAACCTGGTGCCGGCGCTGCTGTCCAAGAAGGCGGACGCGGTGCTGGGGGCGTTCTGGAACGTCGAGGGCGTCGAGCTGGAACGGCGCGACCGCACGCCGGTGATCCTGCGCATGGACAAGCTCGGGGTGCCGACCTACAACGAGCTGATCCTGGTCGCGCGGCGCGAGTCGCTCAACGCGGAGGGCGCGTCGCGGCTGCGGCGGTTCATCTCCGCGACGGCCGAGGGGACGCAGCTGGTGCGCGACGATCCGGCGACGGGCGCCGACGCGCTGCTGAAGGCCGACAAGGGGCTCGACGACCGCGCGCTGCAGGAGGCCGAGATCAAGGCGACGCTGCCGGCGTTCTTCCCGACGGACACGTCGAAGCCGTGGGGCTGGCAGGAGACGGTCGACTGGGCCAACTACGAGCGCTGGATGCGCGCGAACGACCTGCTCACGCGGCCGCCGTCCGAGTCCCCGCCCCTGACCAACGAGTTCCTGCCCGGAGTGGGCCTGGGAGACTCGTCGCGCGGATGAGGTAGGCCCCGGCGAGGCCGGCGTACGGTGCGTAGGGGGCGAAGAACCCGCGCACCTCGGCCTCGTCGGCGATCGCCTTCGGGCGGCCGGTCGTCAGGCGCCCGACGAGCTTGAGGAAGCCGAGGTCGCCGGCGGGGACGACGTCGAGCCGCCCGAGCCCGTGCAGCGCCAGCATCTCGACCGTCCAGGTCCCGATCTCCGGGATCGCGAGGAGGCGGGCGAAGTCGGGCGCGTCGACGGGCGGGGCGTCGGCGGGCGGGGCGACGGCGGGCGGCGAGTCGCCGGGCGGGGCGGCGACGGCCTGGGCCGGGGCGGCGAGCGCGACGCGGCCCGCGGCCACTTCACGCGCGGCCCGGCGCAGCGCCAGCGCGCGCTTCGCCGCCAGCCCGCACGCTTCCAGCTCGGCCGGCGCGAGCGCCGCGATCGCGGCGGGCGGCGGCACGTCGCGGAAGCCGGCGGCGCGGCGGCCGAACGCGGCCACGATCCGGCGCTGGATCGCCGCGGCGCGCTGCAACTCGATCAGCTGCTCGGTGATCGACCACATCAGCGTCTGCCACGGGTCGGGGTCGCGGCGGACGCGCAGCCACGGCGCGGCGCGCAGCGCGCGGCCGATCACCGGGTCGTCGCGGAAGCGCGCGTGGAAGTCGGCCAGGTCGTCGTCGACGCCGGTCGCGAACCGCATGCGCGCGATCCCCGCGCGCGCCGCCGGCTCGGTCGCCGCGCGGGCGGCGAACACGGAGCCGCGCACGGCGACCACGACCGGCTCGCCGCCGACGTGCACCAGCCGCACGACCCCGTCCCCGCGCCGGCCCGTGAGCCCGTCGAGCGACGGCGGCCCGAGCCGGAACGGCGCCCAGCGGGGCCGCACGACTTCGCGGACGAGCACGGTCGACATCGCCGCCACCCTACCGCCGCCTCCGGGGGACGCCGGGAAGAAGGGCGGTGCGAGCGGGACGCACCGCGGCGAGAAGCGGCGCCGCCCGGGGAGAGACGGCGCCGCCCGGGGAAAGACGGCGCCGCCCGGGGAGAAGCGGCGCCGCCCGGGGAGGAGTGTCGGCGCCGCGGGCGGACCGCGGCGCCGCCTGCGTCAGCCCGTCAGGGCGTCGTGGTCGACAGCGTGAACGTGAGCGTCTTGCTGTACGCGCCCGTGCGCAGCGGCTCCGACGCGCCGATCCGCTGCCGGAACGCGACGTCGACGTTCCCGTTGGACACCGGGCCGTCGAACGCGCGCAGCGTCGCGGTCAGCGGCGCGAACGCGCCGCCGTCGCCGCGCGCCTCCAGCGGCGAGGCCAGCGCGAACGTGCCGTTGACCAGCCGGCCCGGCGCGACCGAAGACGGATCGCGCACCGTCAGCGTCGCGTCGCCCGCGGTCGAGGTCACGGTCGCCGTCGTCGACGCCGTGTACTCCGCCGCGACGCCCGGCGCGAACGCGCCGAACGAGGCCGGCGCGCCGAGCGTCAGCGCGAGCGTCGCCGGCACCACACCGCCGACCGCCCCCGGCACGGACGTCTGCGCGGCATCGTCCGTGACCGGTGACGCCGCGAACGTCAGCGCGCGCCCGAGCTGCGGTTGCAGCCCCTTCGCGTGCAGCCGCGTGATCGGGCTGGTGCCGATCAGGACGACGCCGTTGCCGGCGCTCGTCGTCGCGCTCACGATGCTGGCCTTCCCGGCCGCGGCGGCGCTGCCGTTCGTCCCGGCCGCGTTGGACCCCCACCAGCCCGCCAGCAGCGGCTGCGCGGCGTAGGACTGCTCGACCACCGCGCCCGCGCCGAGGTTCGTGTACCAGGTCGGCGGGAAGACCCACGTGTGCGGCGTCGCGCCGGAGCTCACCGGCCCACCGTGGTTGACGACGTTCACCACGCCGCTGGCCAGGCTCGGCGCCGTGGTGGCCGTCGCGCTCAGCACCGCCGCGCCGGTGGTGAACGTCGCCCCCGCCCCGCCGAGCCCGACGACACCGCCGCCGCGCGCCAGGAACGCGTCCAGCGCCGCCCGGTTGGCGGCGTTCAGACCGCCGACGTTGAGCGTGCTCGCCACGAGCAGCACGTCGACCTCGTCCGTCAGGCCCGACGCCAGCGTGCTCGCGGTGACCGCACGGGCCGGGAAGCCGAGCGCGGCGAGCGTGTCGCGCGCCTCCGAGCCGCCGACGTACGCGACGTCGACCTTCCCCAACCGCGCGCCGCTCCACGACCCCGGCGCCGCCGTCACCGTGATGCCGTGCGCCGCCACCTGGGCCGCGACCGCGCTCCGGAACCGCGCCGGGATCACGATCGTGCCGTCGCCCAGCCGGTACGCGGTGACGCCGTCCGCCAGCAGCGCGTTGAGCGCGAGCAGGTCCGCGGCGTCCTGCGGGTCGATCCGCAGGTCCACGTCACCGGCCGGCAGCGCGCCCACCGACTCGCCCGCGGACACGCGCTCCACGGCCACCGCCGGCAGCTCGTCCCACAGCGTGTCCGTGGTCGCGCCCCAGATCAGCCCCTGGCTCCAGGCGCCCGGCCCGGCGTACAGGTCGTCCACGCGGTCGGTCAGGTCGATCCCCGGCTCCAGCAGCGAGTTGACGATCCCTCGCTTGGGCTGGTGCAGGTCGATCACGTACGACCCGGCGGGATAGCTGCGCCCGCCGGCGGTGAAGTCCGCCGTCGCCTTCGCCACGCGGCCGCCGCTGCCGATCAGCAGGTCGACCAGCCGCTTGGCCGCCGGAGCGGAGTGCTGGCGCTCCCCCGCGGGGATCACGTACGCCCGCGGGAACGTGGTGTTGTAGTCGTCCTCCGGCCCCCAGCCGGGCACGTAGCCCTCCGGGATGTCGCGCAGCGGCTCGCCCGCCCAGCCGCGCCGGTAGACCTCCGCCTGGTCGAACAGCACCTCGTCGCGATGGTCCTGGATGTACTGCAGCGAGGTCTTGATCGCCGTGTGGTGCACGGCGGTGTCGACGTCCGCGCGGTAGACGCGCGTCGCGCCGGTGCCGGGGCTCAGCGGCGCCTCGATCGTGTACGGGATGCTGCTCTGCAGCAGCGCGAACGACGGCACGTAGATCGGCGGGAAGTCGTCCCACACGCCCGGCGCGTCGTCGCGGAACGGAATCCGGGCGCGCGTGACCTCCGGGAACCCGAGCGCCGCGATGTTCGCCTCGATGTTGAGCGCGTTCGGGAGCGCGTGCTTGATGAACAGGTCGTACTCGTCGTTGACGTTGTGCGGCGGCGTGCTCGGGTGCAGCAGCGTCGGGTTGACGTAACCGTGCAGGTCGAGCGTGATGATCGGCCGGTGCTCGACGATCAGGTCGCGGATCAGCCGTGACTCCGGCTGGCTGACCGTCACCAGGTCGCGGTTGAGGTCGTAGCCGGCCGCGTTCGCGCGCGTGTTGGCGACGCGCCCGTCCGGGTTCGACGTGACGTTGAAGATCAGGATGTTCTTCGCCAGCAGCGCGGCGACCGCGGGGTCGGTGCTGGTCGCGAGCTCCTCGATCGTCTGCAGTGCCGCGTCGGTGCCCTCCTTCTCGTTGCCGTGGATGTTCGCGTTGACGAACAGCGGCGTCTTGTAGCCGGCGAGCAGCGCCGGGTCGGTCCGCGCGGCGACCGGCTCGTCCTCCAGCCGCTGGCGCCACGCGGCCTGCTGCGCGGCCTCGGCGGCGGTCTCGGGCGCGGTCACGACGGCGACGTAGAGGTCGTAGCCGCCCGACGACTTGCCGCCGACCCAGGCGGACACGCGGTCGCTCGCGGTCTGGAGCGCGTTGAGCTTCGGCGCGATCTCGTCGTACGGGATGTCGCCGATGTTGGCCGACGCGTCGTTGGGGTTGTCCGGCCAGGTCGGCAGGACGTGCTGCTGCGGATAGGCGGGCCGCTCAGCGGCGGACGCGGCGGTCGCGGGTACGGCGACAGCCGCCAGCACTGCGGCGAGCCGCAGGAAGGAACGGAACATGGGCCTCCGGGTCAAGGAAGAGAGAAATGGCGCGACAACCTCTCGCGCAGCTCTCATCTTCACTGGCCCTCCGGCCAATGTCAAGTAAACCCGATCAGATTTCGGGTATTTAATCCCGGCGCAGCAGATGCACGTCGATCAGGAACGAGTTCGACGACACGATCTCGCCGAACTGGCTGATCCCGCGCTTGCGCTTGCGCGCGGCCTTCTTGGTCCGGTGCCGCGAGACGACCGCGACCGTCGCCGCTCCCGCGACGAACCCCGTGGCCGCCAGCGCGGCGACCTGCACGGCGGGCACGGTCACGACCGAGCCGCCGGTGCGACGTTCCTCGACCGCACCGGCTTCCTCGGCCATCACGGGCAGGCCGTCGACGACCTCGTCTACGTCTTCGGATTCCACGAAGACAGGACCCTACCGCCCACGCCGGACGGGCATGGTGCCGAACACGCGATCCCAGTACGGCGCGGAGATCCCGAACCCGCGCTCGTCGTCCTGGAAGTGATGGCGCATGTGCAGCTCCCGCAGCCAGCGACCGAGCCGCGTGCGCGGCTGGTGGTGGTGCAGGTGGTAGTGGACCATGTCGTAGATCAAATAGCCGGCCAGGAAGCCCGCGCCGAACGCGTACGCCCGGTCGGCCCCCAGCACCAGCCAGAAGAGCGCGTAGAAGAACAGCGCCAACGGCACCGACGCGGCGGGCGGCATCACCAGCCGCAGCGGGTCGTTCGGGTGGTCGTGGTGCACGCCGTGGACCATCCAGTGCAGCCGCGCGCCCCAGCCCTCCTCGGGCTCGAAGTGGAACACGACGCGATGGATCCAGTACTCGGCGAACGTCCACAGGACGTACCCGCCGACCGCGTACGCCAGCGCCGCCCATAGACCCACGTGAGTGACCCCGAGCACGAACAGGATCACGATCGCCGGGGCGAAGATCACGACGGGCACGACGTGGTGGACGCGGGTGAACTTGTCGAGCAGGCCCGACTTGAACATCGGCGGAGACGCCTTCAAGAACTCCGTGCGGTCCATAAGGGACACCTTACAGACCTTGTTCGTAGACCCGGAACCGGCGCACGATCCGGCCGCCCATGGCCTCCATCGCGCGGTTCATGTTCCGGTTGCTCTCCAGGATCCAGCCCATCTCGCCCCACTTCTGGGGCACGCGGGTCGCGGTGTCGAAGTGCTCGACGTAGAGCGCCGCGGCCACCCCAGTGTGCTGGAACGACGGCCGCACGCCGAGGAACCCGACGCGGACGCGGTCGATCGTCCGCCCCTTGCGCAGGTAGTGCCACCAGCCGAGCGGCAGCAGCCGCCCCTTCATCTTCATCAGCACCTGGTTGACGTCGGGCACGGTGATCGCGATCGCCGCGGTCTCCCCCTCGGCGGTCTCGGCGACCATGAACCAGTTGCGGTCGAAGACCAGCTGCAGCTCCTGTGCGTAGACGTCGAGGTCGCGCTTGCCATAGGGCACGAAGCCCCAGTTCTCGCTCCAGGCCTCGTTGTAGACCTGTGCGAACCGGTCCAGGTCACGCCGCAGCGAGCGGCGCGACATGCGCCGGATCGTGATCCCGTGCCGCGACTCCGTCCGCGCCGCCAGCTTGAACACCACCGGCAGGATCTTCGAGCGGTCGGCGATCTCGAGCTCGTACATGAACAGGTCGACCGCCTTGGCCAGCCCCGCCTCCTCGCACCGAAGCGCGTAGTACGGCGGATGCCACGGCTGCCGGACGAACGGCATCCGGTCGAACCCCTCGATCATCACGCCGCTCTCGTCGTTGAGCGTGAAGTCCATCGGACCGACCATGCGGTCGCGCCCCTGCGCGCGCAGCCATGACGCCGCGGCCTCCAGCAGCGGCGGCAGGATGTCCGGCGCGTCCTCGAGCTCGAGGAACCCGAACATCCCCCAGCGGTTGTCGTGGAACGCGTTGAACGCATCGTCGTACTGGGCGCTGATGCGACCCACGACGCGCCCGTCGCGCCACGCCAGGAACAGCTGCGCGTCGCCGTGCGAGAAGAACGCGTTCTGCGAGCGCATCAGAAACAGATGGCGCTCCAGTCGCAGTGGGGGGACCCAGACCCCGGAGCTAGAGTGCAGCCGGTACGGGAGCTCGATGAACTCCCAGCGGTCCCGCCAGCCGGTGACCGGACGGACGACCACGCTCACGGGAACGGACCCTAGCAATGCCGACTGCCACCGACGTCTTCGCCAAAGTCCGCGGGCACGAGCGCTCCGAGCAGCTGCGCGCCGCGCGCGAGGCGGACCTGCTGCCGTACTTCCGCCGCCTCGAGGGCCCCGCCGGGCCGATCGTGGAGATGGAGGGCGCCGAGCGCATCATGCTCGGCTCCAACAACTACCTCGGGCTGACCGCGGACCCGCGCGTGCGCCAGGCGGCGCACGACGCGATCGACCGCTACGGCACCGGGCTCACCGGCAGCCGGCTGCTCAACGGGACGCTCGACCTGCACCTGCAGCTCGAGGCCGAGCTGGCCGAGTGGATGGGCACCGAGGAGGCGATCGTCTTCTCGACCGGCCACCAGGCCAACGTCGGGACGCTCGGGACGATCCTCGCCCCCGGCGACACCGTGATCGCCGACTCCGCCGACCACGCGTCGATCCTCGACGGCTGCATCCTGTCGCGCGCCAAGCTGCGCCCGTTCCGCCACAACCGGCTCGACAAGCTCGAGACGATGCTCCAGCGTGCGGTGGCCGACGGCGGCGGCGTGCTGGTGGTGGTCGACGGCGTCTTCAGCATGGAGGGCGACATCGCGCCGCTGCCGCGGATCGTCGAGCTGTGCCAGGCCTACGGCGCGCGGCTGATGGTCGACGAGGCGCACGGCGCCGGCGTGCTCGGCGCGCGCGGGGCGGGCGCGAGCGAGCTGTTCGGCCTGGAGGCGTCCGTCGACCTGCGGATGGGCACGTTCAGCAAGTCGCTGGCCAGCTGCGGCGGCTTCATCGCCGGCCCGCACGAGGTGATCGACTTCCTGCGGATCTCCTCGCGGGCGTTCCTGTTCACCGCGTCGGGCGTGCCCGCCGCGGTCGCGGCCGCGCTGGAGGCGCTGCGGATCATCCGCTCGCCCGAGGGCCCGGAGCTGTTCGCTCGCGTGCTGGACAACGCGCGCTACCTCAACCGCGGCCTGCACGCGCTCGGGTTCCAGGTGATCGAGGCCGAGCCGACGATCACGCCGGTCGTCCCGGTCGTGGTCGGCGACGACTGGAAGGCCGTGCTGCTGTGGCGCGCGCTCTACGACGCCGGGGTCTACGTCAACGTCGCGATCCATCCGGCCGTCCCGCCCGGCGGCGCGCTGCTGCGCACGAGCGTGATGGCGACCCACGACCGGGACGTCCTCGACCGGGCGCTGACCGCCTTCGAAACCGTCAAGCGGGCCTTCGAATCCGAGCACGGAACGTTGCCGGAACCGCTCACATAGCACATTCACCAGATGGCAACACCGGTAGGAAAAAGCGTGCTGTTTGCGAGTGCGGAGGGTGGTTGAGCGTTGCCGCAGCAGGTGACGTCGGGCTAGCCTGCTAAGCCGGTCGAACGCGTAGCGCGACAAGTCCCGGCATTTGGGACGACCGGGACGAAGCAGGGCACGGAAAACCACGAGTGTGCCGGAGGGCCAGCCGCACGAACGGCGCGGTGGCCAGGCCGGTGCCCGGGTCTGCGCGCGCGTCCGACCGGAAAAATTACGGCAAAACCACGACGGACCCCACTTGACGGTGGGAAGCGGGGAGGTTCGATGGAAGCAACTGCGACAGCACCTGCGCCACAACACATGCGGGCGCTCGCGCAGGCCAACCGCGTGCGGCTCGCGCGCGCCGAGCTCAAGCGCCAGGTGGCGGAGGGCGAAGCGACCGTGGCCGAGATCGTGCTCAATCAGCCGTGGGAGGCTGAGAGCATGGCGATCGCGGACCTGCTGATGAGCCAGCATCGTTGGGGACGGACACGCTGCCGCCGGTTCCTCGCGGCCATTCCGATGTTGGAGACCAAGACGATCGGATCGATGACCGAGCGTCAGCGCCATGAACTGGCGCGGCGGCTCAGTGGGGACCACGAGCCGAGCTACGCGTTGACCGCGTAGCCCGAGGAACGGTCGGCGCCGGCGAGTGCGTCCGCTACGCGGGCGGCCCGCCGGCGCCGGACGGACGGGTCACGATCTCGACCACATGACCGTCCGGATCCTGGAGGTACAGGGAGGAGAAGCGCCCGCGGTCGAAGACCTCGGTGCAGTCGACGCCGCGCTCACGCAGGTAGTCGCGCCAGGCCTCCTGCTCCTCGCGTGACTCCACGCGCAGCGCGAAATGATGCGTGGAGCCGCGCCCGACGACGCCGCCGGGCAGGTGCGGGTACTCCATGAAGCTGATCAGGGTGCCGTCGCCGGCGCCGAACCAGACGTGGCGGGCGTCCGGATCGTCGGCGGAGATCTCGTCCTGCACGATGGGCAGGCCGAGGACGTCGCGGTAGAACGCGATCGTACGCTCGAGGTCGGCGCTGATCGCCGTGACATGGTGCAGCCCGCGCAGCCGCATGCGCTTGTCGTCCGCCACGCGGCGGAAGGATAGGGCTAGACCCGGCGCAGGCCGATCAGCGCGACGCCGAAGACCGCGACCGCGATCGGGGCGACGACCGCCGGCGGGACCTTGGCGAACGCGAGCAGCACCGCGCTCGCGACCGCCGGGAAGGCGGCCAGGACGAGCGCGTGCGAGCGGTAGCCGGAGAAGTGCTCGCGCAGCGCCGTGTCGAGGCCGCCGAGCGCGCCCAGCGCGAAGCCGAGCGCCAGCACCAGCGGGCTGCCGACGATCAGGCCGGCCACGATGCAGACGATCCCGATCAGGACCGAGAGCTCGATCAGCGGGAACGGATGCCAGGGCGCTTGCGGGCGCTCGTCGGACGGCGCGGAGGCGGCGTGCGGCGGGCGCGGCGGGACCTGGGGAGCGGTCGTCTTCGCGCGGCGGCGCTTGCCCTTGCTGTGCCGGCTCACGTGTCCGTATCCTCGCACGGGTGCCGCGCAACGATCCGACGGACACCGGCGGGCTCTTCATCGGCCGCCGGCCGGGGACGGGGCCGGTGCGCTTCCGCGGGGATCCCGTGCGCGGCGGCGCCGCGCGGCGGCGGGCGGACGGCGCGCTCGCGGCGGTGCTGCTGGGCGTCGAGACGCTGCTGTGCCTGGCGCTGTGGGGACCGCTGCCGCTGGCGTGGCTGTGGATCGGCTCGCAGGCCGACTACCTGGCCGGCTCGCACATGCTCGGCATCGTGGTCGCGTTCTTCGGGATCGTGGCGTCGCTGTTCGGGACCCTGGCGGTCGCGACGCGGGTCGACCGGGCGTGGCGGCTGGTCCGGCGCGCGGCCGGGCACGAGCAGCGCGACGGCGTGCTGGCGCGGATCTTCGGCGCGACGGCGGTGGTCGCCCTGATCGTGTTCGGGGTCTGGTTCCTGCTGATCCAGGGGCCCGCGCCGGCGCCGTGATGCGGCGGGTCTTCGACTACTACCGCCAGTTCCAGGAGCTGACGCCGGAGGAGCGCTCGCGGGCGCTGCGGGAGGAGCGGGCGAGCCATCCCGCGCCGCCGGCGCCGGCCGTCGACCTGTCCGGCGCCGCCTGGCCGGGGCCGCCGCACGCGGAGGCGATCAACGCGGCGACGTTCGCGCTGCGGCGGGCGGTCAACGCGTACCCGGACGCCGGGCCGCTGCGGGCGTCGATCGCCGCGGCGCACGGCATCGATCCGGCGCGGGTGATGATCGGGCACGGCGCGGGCGAGCTGCTGGGGGCGGCGCTGCGGGCGGTGGGCGGCTCCGCGGTGGAGATCGTCTGGCCCGGGTGGGGACTGCTGCCGCGGCTCGTGCGCGAGGCGGGCGCGACGCCGCTGCCGGTGCGCGCGCCGAGCGGGACGCGGACGGCGGTCGTCTGCCGGCCGAACGATCCGACGGGGGCGGTGGACGCGCTGTCGCCGGGCTCGCACTGGCTGATCGTCGACGAGGCGCTCGCGGGGTTCCTCGATGAGCCGCCACCGGTGCTCGACCACCCGCGGGTGATCCAGGTCCGCTCGTTCTCGAAGGACCACGCGCTGGCGGGGCTGCGGGTCGGCTACGCGATCGTGCCGGACGGCGGACCGGACCTGACGCCGGTGCTGGGCGTCGGTGCGGTGGCGCTCGCGGCGGCGCAGTGGGCGGTGTCGGAGGGCGAGCCGGCGGTGGCGCGGCGGCGGGCCGTCGTGTCGGCGCAGCGGGAGCGCCTGGCCGCGGTCTGCCCGGTCGTGCCGGGCGTCGGGCCGTACGCGTGGGTGGCGCTGCCGGTGGCCGAGGCGCTGGCCGCGCGGCGGATCTACGTCGCGCCGGGGGCGGCGTGGGGCGACGAGGCGCACGTGCGGGTGACGCTCGGCAACGAGGCCGGGGTCGCGCGGCTGCTCTCCGAGCTAACGGATTTGTCTGTCTGACAGCGTGAGTTGCGTATCCTTCGCGCTGTGCCTCCGGAACGCTGGTCCTGGCTCGGTGAGCCGCTCGCCGTCGACTTCGCGAACACCGTGCGCCGCCGTGGGCGGGACTTCACGGAGCTGCTCTCGAGCGGCACCGACCTGCGCGCGTGGGCCGCGCGCGAAGCCGGCCGGGTGCCGGACCCGCCGGAGCTCGCCGCCGACCGGCGCCTGCGCGACGTGCGCGAGCTGCGGGACGCCGTCTTCGCGCTGCTGCTCGCGCGGGCCGAGCGGACGGACGTGCCGGCGGGCGTCGAGCGGCAGGTCAACGAGGCGCTCGCGGCGCTGCCGCTGGTGCCGCAGCTGAGCGGCGGCGCCGTCTCGCTCGTCGCGCCGGCGGGCGCCGACCCGATCGACGAGCTGCTGGCTCGCGTCGCCCACTCCGCGCTCGACGTCGTCGCGACGCCGGCGCTGGCGTTCTGCGACGCGCCGAGCTGCGGGCACTTCTTCATGCGGCGGCGGCGCGATCAGCGCTGGTGCGGCACCGCATGCGGCACCCGCACGCGGGTCGCCCGGCACGCGCGGCGCAAGCGCTGACGGCGAGCGCCTCAGGCGGTCACCGCGGCGTCCCAGGCCGCGTGCAGCGCTTCGACCACCGCGAGGTCGGGAACGCCCGGAGCGCGGACCGCGTAGAGGATCAGGCGGCGCGTCGCGCGCGTCACCGAGTCCGGCTCGGCGAACAGCGGCGCGAGCTCGCCGGCGTCGTCCACGATCGTGCGTCCCGCCAGCCGCGGGGCGCCGGTCACGCGGGCGGCGTCGAGCGCCCAGACGCCGACGTCCGTGTCGGCGGCGGCGATCGCGAGCGCGTCCGGGAGCACGCCGCGCGAGCGGTAGCCGCCGTGCAGGAGGCGATCGCGGGTCAGCGCCGCGGCCGACTCGGCGCCGTAGCGCGCGATGTAGGCGGCGGGGATCTCGCGCGTGCGGCGGGCGCCGGCGTGGCGGTCCGACAACGCGCTCAGCCGGGCGCGGAGCGCGCGCGGCGAGCGCCGCAGCGGGTCCTCCGCGACCGCGAACGCGCACCAGGCGAGCGCGTCGCCGAGCTCGATCGCCGGCTCACTCATGCCGCGACGGCGCGCCGCGCGCGGCGCTCGGCGGCGATCAGCACGGCCGGCAGGACGACGAGCACGCCGAGCAGCGACGCGGCCAGGTCGATCACCGTGACCAGGCCGAAGTCCCGCAGCATCGCGATGTCGGACGCGATCAGGACCGCGAAGCCGGCCAGCGCGGTGACGCCGGACGCCAGCACGGCCGCGCCGGTCGAGCCGTACGTGCGCTCGAGCGCCTCGTGCGGGTCCAGGCCGGCTGCCCGCTCCTCGCTGTAGCGCGCGCTCAGCAGCACGGCGAACTCGGTCGAGATCGCGATCACGAGCGCGCTCAGCGCCGCCGACAGCGGGTTCAGCGGCACGCCGAGCAGCCAGAGGACGAGCGCGGACCAGCCGGTGGCGAGCGCGATCGGCACCAGCGGGATCCACGCCCGCGACCGGTAGACCGCGAACAGGACGAGCAGCACGGCGAGGAGCCCCGCGAGCGCGGTCGCCGCGCGCCGCAGCGGGTCGCTGAGCGCGTGGTTGGCGTCCGCCGCCAGCACCGGCAGCCCCGCCACGGTCGCGCGCACGCCGGGCGGCGGGTCGAGCCGCTTGCGGATGTCGGCGATCAGCGCGTGCTGGGCCTCCAGCGACTGCAGCCGCAGGCCGAACGCGAGGACGGCCGTGCGGCGGTCGGGCGTGATCGCGGCCTGCGAGAGGTAGGGCGGGACCGCGTCCAGCAGCGCGCGGATCTGCTCGCGCGTGGCCGACAGCGCCGGCGTGCGGAAGAGGTCCGGGAGCGAGAGCGCGGGACAGAGCGCCGCGCCCGTGCAGCCCCGGTCGGCCGAGTAGCCGTTGCGGGTCAGCAGCGCGCTCTGGAAGTCGCGCATCCAGGCGACGACGTCGGGCTCGGTGAGGTCCCGGCCCTCGACGAGCACGTCGACCTCGCCGGCGACCCCGGTCTCGCGCTGGAGCGCGTCGAGATCGCGCACCGCGCCGAGCCGCTGGGGCACGAGCGACGGCAGGTCGGACGCGACGCTGATCCGCGACTCGAGCCCCCAGCCGAGCACGGCCGCCGCGGCGGCGACGACGAGCACGCGCCCGGGGTGGCGCGCGGCGAGCGCGAGCGCGCGGCGCCCGGCGGCGGCGAGCGGCGCGCACGGCCGCGCGAGCCGGCGGCGCGCCGCGTCGACGAGGTCCCCGGCGCCGCGCAGCGAGCGCGCGAGGGCGGCGAGCGGCGCCGCGCCGTGCGGCGCAGCGGCGGCGGCGCGGTCCGGCGCCGCGCGGTGCGGCGCCGCGGCGGCGCGGCGGGCGATGGCGAGCGCGGCGGTGCCGGCGGTGAACGTGACCGCCAGCGCGACGGCGACGCCCGCCACGAGCAGCGCGCCGAACCCGCGCACCATCGGCACCGGCGACAGCAGCAACACGGCGAAGCCGGCCGCGGTGGCGCCGGCCGCGACCGCGATCGTCGGCGCCGCCCGGGCCCGCGCCTGGTACTGGATCGCGTAGTCGACCGCCAGCCCCAGGAGGATCGGCAGGACCGCGATCGAGGCCATGGTCACGGGCACCCGCAGCAGCGCCACCGCCCCGAACAGCAGCGCCACCGCACACAGCGCCAGCCCCAGCGGCAGCAGCCGCGGCCGCACGCCGAACAGCAGCGCGAGCACGATCGCCATCACCACCACCGCCACCAGCAGCAGCCGCGCCAGCGCGCCCGCGAGCGAGTCCGTCAGCGCGCCGGTCAGCACCGGCACGCCCGTGACCACGTAGCGGGCGTCGTCCAGCCGCCACTGCGGCATCGCCACCGCCGCGCGGATCAGCGCCACCGCCCGCGCCCGCTCCTCGTCCGAGAGCCCCGCCCGCAACCGCACGGACACCAGCGCCGAATCCGCCGACGGGAACAGGTACGCGAACCGCGCCTTCGGCGTCCGCGCGCCGCGCGCCGGATCGAACACCAGCTGGTAGACGAAGTCGGGGTCGTTGAGCCGCGGCGCGCCCGTCAGGTTCAGCCCGTACTTGGCGTTGAGCTCCAGCAGCTCGCGCGCGAACTGCGCGTAGACGAGCTTCTCCGCCGCGTCCCCGAGCCGGCGGGCCTCGGCCGCCGGCTTCCCCTGCGCCCGCGCCAGCTTGCGCGCCGCCCGGGAAGCCCGCGACGCCTGCGCCGCCCGCTCGCGCGTACGTCCCTGCAGCTGCGCGGTCAGCTCCTCGGCCGCCGCGTTGATGAACGTCCCGGGCCCGTAGACCACCCGCGCCGGCCGCAGCCGCGCCAGCGCCGCGCACGGCGACCCCGCGCCCCCGGGCGGCGCCGCACCCGCGGGCAGGTTGCCCGACAGGCAGCCCTCGAGCCCGAGCAGCCGGTTCAGGTCGTCGGTGAGGACGAGGCGGGAGAGATCGCCGCGGACGAGCACGTACACCGCCTCGTCGCCGAACCGCTCGTGCATCGCCGACGTGGCCCGCGCGGAGGCCGACGACGAGCCGACGAGCGCCGACGTGGCGGCCGACGGTGACAACCGCCAGACCGCCAGCCCCGCGCCGGCCACGGCGAGGAGGAGCACGGCGGCGAGGACGCGCGCGGGACGGCGCACGCGCGGCTACCCCCCGCCGGTGCGCGCGTCGATCTGCGGGTACTGCGTCGTGCGCCCGCTCACGCTGAACGGCCCCTGCTTGCGGCACGGCGGCGCGCCCACGCCCGCGTCGCCCCCGAACGCGAACTGCTTGATCTGCGCCAGCAGCTGATCCGGGATCAGCGCCTGCGCCTGCTCGGGCGTCAGCGGCACCTGCGGGATCGGCGGCAGCAGCGACCCCGCGACGGACTGCACCGTGTTCGTCACGGCCGACGTGTCCAGCGGCACGTTGGTGATCGCCGGCAGCAGGTTCCCCGCGGTGCACTGCCGGTCCTCGTAGACCGACAGTCCGCCCGGCAGCTCCGTGAACGTCCCGGGCTGCCGGTACGCGTTCGGCCGGTTGGTCGGCAGCCGCTTCGGATACACCGCCAGGTTCTCCGGGTTCAGCGGGTTCGACGTGCGCAGGTAGTGCAGCCCGGTCGTCGGATCGCTGGCCTGCGTCGCCGCCGCCGTGTTCGCGAAGAACGCGGTCAGCTCCCGCTTGTAGTCGCCCAGGAACGCCAGCGCCGGCGTGAGCTGGTCGGTGGCCGGCGAGAGCTGGGCGAGCAGCGGCCGCAGGTCCTCGAGCGTCTGCTCGGCCGCCGGGAACCCCTTCGCCGACGCGGCGATCAGCGGCTTGAGCTGCTCGAGCGCGTTGCGCAGGTCCGGCGCGATGTCGCCGAGGTCGGCCAGCGTCGGCGACAGCTCGCGCGCCGCGGGCCGCAGCTGCGTGACCAGCGGGTCGGTCGCGTCCGCGAACTTCGTCACCCGCGAGAACGTCTCGCGCGACTCTTTCTCGAACGTCGGCAGCGCCCGGAACGCTGCCTGCAGGTCGTCCGACCGCGCCGCCGTGGTCGAGAACACCGAGTTCGCGTTCGTGATCAGCGACCGCAGCTGGTCGTCGCGCTCCGACAGCGCCTCGAACACCACGCCCGTGTTGGCGACCAGCCGCGACACCGCGCCCTCCTGCCGCCGCAGCACGGCCAGCAGGTCCGCCGTGTCGGACGCGAACGGCCCGAGGTTGCCCAGCGCGTCGTTTAGATCGCGCCCGTGGTTGCCGATCGCTACCGCCTGCGTCTGCATCCAGTCCTGGAACGCGGCCCGCGTCGCGGGATCGAACGTGCGCAGGATCTCGTCGAGCTCGACCGTGTCCGACACCCGTGACGCCGCCAGCGCGCCGCCCTCCGGGATCGCCCGCGCGGACGCGTGCCCCGGCGTCAGCTCCACGTAGGTCTCCCCCAGCAGCGTCTTCTGGCGCAGGATCGCCCGCGCGTCCGACGGCAGCGGCGCGTAGCGCGAGCGCAGCTCGATCACCACGTCCGCCCGCCCCGTCCGCTTGTCGGGCGTGATCTGCTTGACCTTGCCGACCGGCACGCCGCTGATCCGGACGTCCGCCTCCTGCGCGAGCTGCCCCGCCTCGGCGAACGACGTGTGGAAGCGGTAGCCCTTCGGCTTCAGCGGCACCGGGCCGCCGAACGCCAGCCACAGGAACAGCAGCAGCCCGAAGCACGACAGCGCGAACAGCACCATCGCCGCGATCTTCCCGAACGAGGGCGCGTCCTTAACCACCGGTGCCTCCCGCCTGCGGGCAGATCTGCTGCACGGACGGCGCGTTGAGCAGCTGCACCAGCGTGCCGAGCTGCGGGTTCGCGGCCGCGACCGCCCCCAGCAGCTGCGCCGACGAGCACGACAGGACCACCAGGCCGCGCCGGATCGGCCCGTGCGCGTCCGCGGTCGAGAAGATCGCGTTGCCCGCGTGGTTGACCCACGACTGCCAGAACAGGAAGCCCTCCTCGCGCCCGGGCGGGTTGTAGGCGACCGTGTTCAGCAGCCGGTTGACCACCGAGAACGAGCGCGTGAGGTCCGGCGTGGCCGCCGCCAGGTCGCGCAGCGCGGGCCGCAGCTCCTTGACCGTCGGCAGCGCCGCGCGCGTGAACGGGCGGATCTCGTCGCGGATGATCGGCGTCGACGTGCGCAGGAACGGCCGCGTCTGACGCAGCGACGGACCGAGCGCGCGCGCCGCCGGCCGCAGGTCCTCGAGCGCCGGCCCGAGCACGTCCGCGAGCTTCTGAACGTGCCCCAGCGCCGTCCGCGTCGTCGACAGCGTGCCCGGCAGCCGCTCGAGGATCGCGCGCAGCGACGCGTCCTGCCCGGCGAGCGTCTCGAACACCGCGTTGGAGCTCTGGACGAAGTCCGCGAGCTGCGTGTCGCGCTGGCCGAGCTCGTCGGTCAGCAGCGAGAAGTTGTGCACGACCCGTGCGAGGTTCTCGCGCCGCGTCGCCAGCCCCTCGTTGATCGCGCGCGCGTAGTGCGCGGTCGGCTCGAGCCGCCGGATCGCCGCCGCCAGCTCGCGCCCCTTGCGCTCGGACCCGAGCCCCTGGGCCCCGTCGTTGAGCAGCAGCAGGAGGAAGTCGCGCGTGTCCGCGTCCAGCGACGCGAGGATCTCGTCCAGGTTGACGTCCGGCAGCGTCTGGGAGATCGGGATCACGCCGCCCTCCGGCAGCCGGCCGGCCGCCGGCGTGCCCGGCGTCAGCTCGGCCACCATGTCCTTGAGCCCGGTCTTCGGCCGCAGCAGGACCGACGCGTTCCGGTACACCCGGTCGTACTTGGGCTTGATCTTCAGCCCGACGATCGCCTTGCCGTCGCGCAGCTTGACCGAGCTGATCTCGCCGACCTGGACGCCCGCGACGTTGACCGTCTGCCCCTGCCCCGGCGTGACCGCCTGCGCGGTCGACAGCTCGGCCGAGATCTCGTAGAAGTCCTGGCCGATGAACGGCACCCACGCCGGCAGCGTCAGCCGCTGGTGGCCGAGGATCACGACCGCGACCACGATCGCGACGACGACCAGCCCGATGATCGCCAGGACGTCGCTCAGGTGCTTGCGGATCGCGCGCTTCACTTCGCCCGCTCCCCCGTCGCGAACGGGTTGAGCTTGCGCCGCACCGCCTGCAGGTCGGCTTCCCGCCGCAGCTTGGCCTGCTGCGTCTTGACCGTCTTCGACAGCGCGCCCTGGCCGGTCGGCAGCGACTTGGCCGCGGCCGGCCCGTTGACGTCCGGCAGCGGCTGCTTGTAGCAGGGCGCGTCCGGCTTGTACGGCGGGACCTTGCCCGGGTACGCGGGCCGGTTGCCGAGCGGGACCTGGACGTTGTTGCCGAACAGCTGCCCGCTGGACGCGGTCTTGGAGCCGAGCGACACCGTCTGCGACCCGCCGCCGGTCTGGAAGCGCACGTACATGCCGTTGCCGTCGAAGTTCTGGCCCTCGCCGGCGATCCCGACCAGCGTGTAGAAGAACTCCTTGTAGTTCTCCACGCCGGTGCTGAACTCGTCGTCGATCACCAGGTCGCCGGCCGGCAGGACGACGTCGCGCACGCACTTGGCCGCCAGGTCGGTCTGCGGCAGCAACGTCATCGCGCGGTCCAGCAGCCGCGCCAGGTCGGCGCTGGCCGGCGCCAGCTCGGAGGCCAGGCCGCCCAGCTCGTCCGGCTGCACGAGCCCGCGCGCCTGCTCGATCCACGGGAACGCGGCGTCGATCGTGGCCGGCGTCTCCCGCACCCCGGGGAGGATCTCGGTCGCGAACGCGCGCGTCGGCGGGAACGCGGCGTTCAGCGACGCGAACGCCGCGTTGGCCGCGCTCAGCGTCGGCGCCAGCTCGCGCACGGACGCGCGCAGGTTCGCCGACTCGCTCGCGAACGTCGCGGTCGTGCGGTTGAGGTTCGTGATCAGGTCCTTGAGCTGGTTCTCGTAGCGGCCCAGCTCGTCGGCGGTGTTGGCGCCGCCGCGGATCAGCCGCACCAGGTCGCGCGACGGCTCGGTGCCGAGCAGCCCTTCGAGCACCTGCGCGGTCGAGCGCTCGGCGGCGGGGATGTCGTCGAGCGCGCGGTTGAAGGACTTGGCCGAGCTCATCGACGCGTTCAGTCCCTCCAGCAGCTGCTGGATGTCCTCGCGCGAGTCGCTCTGCAGCGACGTGAGGATCTGGTCGAGCTGAACCGGCGTCGCGGTCTGCGTGACCTTCAGCGTGTCGCCGGAGTGCAGCTGCGGCGAGCCCGGCGTGCCCGGCTTGAGGTCGACGAAGAAGTTGCCCTCGAGGAAGATCCGCGGGCGGATCTTGGCCGTCGCGTTGCGGTGGATCGGCAGCGCGTCGTCGGAGAGCTCCAGCGTCAGCAGCGCGGCGTTTGACCCCTCGACCCCGGAGATCGACTTGACCTTGCCGACGTCGACGCCGGCGATCCGCACGGGCGAGTTGGGCCGGATCGAGTTCGCGGACTCGAACTGCGCCTTGAGGATGTAGCCGTGCGTGAACGGGACGTGCTTCGTGAAGCCGAAGAACACGATGACCGCGGCGACCACCAGCGCGACCGCGCCGACGAAGACGTTGGAGCGCCGAGCCATCACTTCTTGTAGCCCTCCGTCCGCGCCTGCTGCGTGCCCGGCGGGTTGGACGTGATCGTGCGCCCGCGCAGGAACGGCTCGTTGCCCGCCTCGCACTCGCGCGGCTGCCCGGGCGCGGCCGTGTTCGGGTACGGGTTGGTGTGCAGGTGGTTGGCCTCGGTCGGCCCGTTCGCCGGCGCCGAGGCCGGGCCGCCCTCGTTGTTGGGGCCCTGCGGCGTGGTGACGATGATGAACCGCTGCCAGGTGCCGTTGCGGTCGCCCTCGCTGAGCAGCGAGCCGATGTTGCGGAACCACAGCGTCAGGTAGTTGCAGACGGTCTGCGCCGGGGCCAGGTAGTCGAGCGTCGGCCGCACCGTGTCCACCAGCTCGGTCGTGTTCTGGACCCCGCGCCGCACCAGCGGATCGTCGGAGAACCGCTTGACCTCCTGCAGCAGCGAGTCCAGCCGGCGGTTGAACGGCGGCGTCTTGGGCAGCACCTCGATGCCGGCCTGCAGCGCCGCCGACAGCTCCGGCGCGGTCGTCCCAAGCGCCTTGGCGCCCGGCTGCAGCTCGCGCATCAGCGCTTCGGTGTTGGCCAGGAACGGGCGCTGCAGCGGCAGGTTCTCGATCCCGGCGTCGAGCGCCGGCTTGCCGCCGGTGATCGAGTCCTGGATGTAGGGCCGCGCCACCTCGCGCAGCCCGCCCATCGTCGCGTCCAGGTTGCGGAACAGCGACGCCTGCGTCTCCGCGGCGGGCGCGACGATCGCCGCCGTGGCGCTGACCGAGCGTACGAAGCGCCCGAGCCCGGTCTCCGGCGCCGACAGGTTCCGCATGACCGGCTCCAGGTCGCGCAGCAGCGGACGGAACGCGCCGATCGCGGTGTTGATCGACTCGCCGCGGCCCGCGAACGCGGTGCCGAAGCCCTGCAGGTTGGCCTGCGACGCCGCGCGCGTCGGCTCGTCGAACATGTTCAGGAACTCGTCGAGCTCGACCGGCGTCTTGGCCTGCGCGAGCCGGATCGTGTCCCCGTCCCCGTACGTCCGCGCCGAGCGCCCGCGCGTGATCTCGACGTACTTGAGGCCGAGCGCCGAGCGCGGGCGGACCAGCAGCGTCGAGTCCACCGGCAGCGGGCCGGCGTCCTTGTCCAGCGAGAGCCCGACGACCGCGATCACGCGCCCGTCGGCGAGCGTGCGCGGCTTGATCGTGCTGACCGCGCCGACGCGCGTGCCGCCGATCTTGACGTCGTTGCCGACGACCAGCTGCGCCGCCGACGGCAGCTCGGCGTCGAGCTTGTAGGTCGGGACGAACGGGAGGCCCCGGTTCGCGTTGTACGCCAAGAAGACGGCGACCAGCACGACCAGGATCGTCGCCGCGCCGATCAGGACCGGGTTGGACGCGATGCTCGAGCCGCGGCCCCTCATCCGCCGTCGCCTCCGAACAGGTAGTCGAGCAGCGCGTCGGCGGGGTCGGCGGACGGCGCCGGCGTGGCGGTCGGCACCGCGGCCGTCTCCGTCGGGACCGCGAGCGGCGTCGCGGCCGGCGTGGGCGCGGCCGCGGTCGTCGGCGCGACCGTGGCGACGGCGTCCGGCGTGGCGGCGGGCGCCGGCGGCTTCGGCTCCTCCGCGCGCCCCGTCGCGGTCGGCGTCTTCGCCGTCCGCGTCTCCTTCTGCGCCTTCTCGACCGCCTTGCCCAGCGCCTTGGCCAGCGCGAGCGCGGTCGCGCGCAGGACGGGGTCGTCGCCGGCGGCGTCGATGGCGCTGGTGAGCGTGCGCGACGCGGACGCCGACGCGCGCTGCTCCGGGAACTTCGCCGAGCAGCCCGGGACGGGCGTGACCGCGTACGTCGCGCACTGGTTGACCAGCAGCGCCGCGCGCAGGTAGTGGCCGACCGAGTCGAACCCGTTGATCGCGGCCACTTGGTAGAAGATGTAGTCCATCGCGCGCTCGATGCCGCCCGTGTCCCGGAAGGACTCGAGCACCTGGCGCAGCGTCAGGCTGACCGGCCGCAGCGAGCGCGCCAGCGCGCGCAGGTCCGCGATCACCGGCCGTGCGTCGGTCACCGCCTGCGTCCCGCTCTTGGCCGCTTCGCCGAGCGACTCGACCGCCGGGATCGACGCCTTCGAGAACGGGCCCAGCCGGCGCACCAGGTCGTTGATCGCCTGGGCGTTGGCGCCGAGGTCGGTGAACACCGGCGTCGACGCGTCCGCGAGCGTCCCGAGCCGCACCATCGTCGGCTTGAGCTCGTCCAGGAACGCCGGCAGCGTCTGGAGGTCCGCGGCCAGCGCCTCGCGCTTCTCCGCGGTCGCCTTCGCCACCTCGCTCGAGTTGCGGATCGCCCCCGCCACCTGCGCGCGGTCGCGCGCGAGCGGCGCGAGGATGCGGTCCCCGTTGACCGCCAGCTGCTCGAGCGCGGTGTTCTGCTCGGCCAGGATCGCCAGCACCTGGTTGGTCTGCTGCAGCGCCGGGTTGGCGCGGCGGATGACCTCGTTGAGGTCGCGCCCGCGGCCCGCCAGGCCCGTGCCGAGCTCGTTCAGGATCAGCGACAGCCGCTCGCGCTCGGGCTCGCGCATCGTGTCGCCGATCAGGTCGATGTCGACCGTCTGCATCGTGTTCTGGACCGGCAGCTGCCGCTCGCCGTTGACTTCCCGCAGCGGCGGAGGCGGCTCGGTGCCGGCCGAGCGCGGCTGCGTCGGCGTGCACTCGACGAAGCGCTCGCCGATCAGGTTCTGCGGGCGCACGATGCAGCTCGCGTCGCGGCGGAAGTCCTGGTAGCCGGGGTCGGTGATGTCCAGCACCACCGCGGCCTTGAAGTCCTTGGTCACGTCCAGCGCCGCGACCTTGCCGACCTTCACGCCCGCGATCTTCACGTCTTCGCCTTCGATCACGAACCCGGCGTTGTCGAAGATCGCGCGCACCCGGTAGCCGTGCTCCTCCTCGCGCGCAACCAGCACGACGACCGCCACCGCGATCACCGCGAGCGCCAGCAGGACGGGGACGAGCTTGCGCGTCACGGCCCGACGACCACCTGCGTCGGATCGCAGTCGAGGTTGCCGCCGGCGTCGCGCCACGGCGCCGAGCCGTCGGCCGCCGGCTGGCTGGCGGACCCCGGGCAGCGGCGCAGGATGCCGGTCTGCAGGCCGTCCAGTCGCTGGGCGACCGGCAGCGGCACGAGCTGTGCCGGGCCGGCCGGCAGCTCGTGCAGCTGGAACGCGTTGAAGATCGGCTGGATGCGCGCGTAGTGCCCGTTGGCGTCGTAGTTGGCGGCGCCGACGCCGAAGTCGCGGAACCAGTTGACGAGCTCGGGGAAGTACGGGCGGATGAACTCGAGCACCGGCTCGCCCTTCTGCAGCGCGCCCGTGCCGCTCTTGAACGCCGGGCTCGCGACGCGCTGGAAGCCGGGCAGCCTGCGCGTCGCCTCGACCAGGTCGTTGTCGGCGCCCGGCCGCCGGATCGCGGTGCTGAGATCCTTGACCACCGGCTTGGCGTCGCGCACCAGCGGGCGCAGCTCGCGCAGGAACGGCGCCAGCTTCTTGGTCGCGGGGATCGACTCCGCGACCAGCGGGTCGAGGTCGTCGAGCGTCGCGCGCAGGTTCACCAACGTCGAGTTGCCGCGCTTGAGCGTGGTCGGCAGCAGCGCCAGCGCTTCGTCGAGCGCCCGGTTCTCGGCCGCGATCGACGCCGTCGTGGCGTTCGCGTTGGTCACCAGGTCGGCGAGGTCGTCGCGGCGCTCGGCGACCGCGCCCGCCGTGCGCGACGAGGAGACGATGAAGCGCGTCAGCGCGTCCTCGTCCGCGGTCGCCTCGGTCGCGAACCGGCGCCCGCTCGACAGCAGCGGGTTGAAGTACTCGGTCGCCTGCGCGGCCTGCTCGCCCTTGCCGTGCAGCTGCGTGCTGAAGCCCTTGATGATCCCGGACAGGTCGCGGCGCGCCTTCGGGTCGAGCGTGTCGAACAGCTGGTCGAGGTCGACCGCGGTCGTCGTGTCCGTGGTGCCGAGCGTCGTGCCGTCCGCCAGCGTCCGGCGCGGGTCCGGGCCCGGCGTGAGCGCGACGTAGCGGTTGGCGATGCCCGACAGCGACGTCAGCCGGATCACCGCCTGCGTGCCTTCGCGCAGCGGCGCGTACGGCTCGTCGACCGCGATCCTGATCGCCGCCTGGTTGTCGGAGGTCAGCTCGATCCCGCGCACGGAGCCGACCGCGCGGCCGCCGATCTGCACGTTGTCGCCCTTCACCAGCTGGCCGGCGTTCTGGAAGATCAGCGTGTACTCGTGCCCGCCCCCGCGCAGGACGAACAGGTACAGCGCGAACGCCGCGACCAGCGCCACGCCTGCGAGGACCAGGGTGCGGGCGAGCGACAAGCGCCTACTCCATGCCCAGCGGGCCGTGCGAGGCGCCGGACAGGAACTGGCGGACGAACTGGTTGTCGGAGTCGAACAGCGCCTCCGCGGGTCCCGACTCGACGATCCGGCCCTTCCACAGCACCGCGATGTACTCGGCGACCCGCTTGGCCGACATGATGTCGTGCGTGATCACCACGTAGGCACCGCCGTTCTCGGCGTGGATCTCCTGGATCAGCTCGCACAGCAGCGCGGTGCGGACCGGATCCAGGCCCGAGTCGGGCTCGTCGAAGAGCACGATGTCGGGGTCCAGCACCAGCGCGCGAGCGAACCCGGCGCGCTTGCGCATCCCGCCGGAGAGCTCGTTGGGCATCTTGTCCGCCGAGCCCTCCAGGCCGACTTCGCGCAGGCGCCGGTTGACGATCTCGCCGATCTCCTCCTCGCTCTTGTCGGTGTGCTGGCGCAGCGGGAACGCGACGTTGTCCCACAGGTTCATCGAGCCGAACAGCGCGCCGTCCTGGAAGAGCACGCCGAACTTCTTGCGCATCTCGAACAGCTGCTCGTCGGCCATCGCGGGGACCGACTGGCCGTGCACCAGCACGTCGCCCTCGTCCGGGTACAGCAGGCCGACCATGTGCTTGATGCAGACCGACTTCCCGGTGCCCGACGGGCCGAGGATCATCGAGATCTTGTCCTCGGGGATGGTCATGTTGAGGCCGCGCAGGATCTGGTTGCGGCCGAACGCCTTGTGGACGTCGACGAACTCGATGGCGGGCGCGGCTTGGCTCATCTCAGCCTCCGATGGGCGCTCGCGGGTTCGCGCCCCAGAACACCTGGGTGCCGAGCATGCCGATCAGGTGGACCAGCACGATGTTGAGGACCATCGACTTCGCGGTCGCGGTGCCGACGCCGACCGGGCCGCCGCTCGCCGTGTAGCCGTAGTAGCAGCCGACCAGCACGATCACGGTCGCCATCACCATCGCCTTGATCAGGCTGAATAACAGGTCCGGCGGGTTCTGGAACATCCAGAAGATCAGGTTGTAGCCGCCGCTGGAGACCTCCCCGATCTGGTCGACGACGGCGATGTAGGAGGCCAGGAACCCGGCGCCGATGCCCGCCACGTAGACGAACGGGAGCACGAGCCAGGAGGCGATCAGGCGCGTCGCGCACAGGAACGTCAGCGAGCTGATGCCCATCACCTCGAGCGCGTCGATCTCGTCGGAGATCCGCATGCTGCCGAGCTCGGCGACGATCCCGGTGCCGACCTTCGCGGCCATCATGTAGCCGAACGCGTACGGGATCAGCTCGCGCAGGTCACACCAGGCGGCGAAGACGCCGGCGTACGCGGGAGCGCCCGTGGAGCGGTTGAAGTACGCGGCCTCGATGCCGCACTGGAGGCCGATGATGAACGTCAGGCCCCAGATCACGAGCGTGCTGGACAGGATCAGCACCCCGGCCTGGCGCAGCGCCTCGCCGAAGTACCTGAAGACCTTGGCGGTCGCGACCTCGCCGACGACGCGCGCGCAGAAGCGGACGATCTCGCCCGTCGACGCCAGCCACTCCCGAGCGATCGTCATTTGAGGTTGAGGATCTCGGGGTGGGTGGCCAGGAGCGTCTGCGTGAACACGTAGTTGAACGCGAAGACGCCGAGCGTGCTGATGACCACGGCCTGGTTGACCGCGCGGCCGACGCCCGCCGCGCCGCCGGACGCCGTCATGCCCTTGTAGCAGCAGACGACCGCGATGATCGCGCCGAACAGCGTGCACTTCAGGACGCTGCCCCAGAGGTCCGGGATCGACGCGTTGGTGAGCAGGTTCGCGAAGAACGGGCCGACCGGCTGGTGGTTGACGGCGTTGGCGACGAGGCCGCCGGCGATGCCGAACAGCACCGCGAAGACGTCGAACATGCCGGTCACGAGCATCAGCGCCAGAAAGCGCGGCACGACCAGGTTCTTGACCGGGTCGACGCCGAGCACCTGCAGCGCGTCGAGCTCCTCGCGGATCTTGCGCGCGCCGAGGTCCGCGGTGATCGCGGTGCCGGCGACGCCGGCGAGCACGATCGCGGTCACGAACGGGGCGAACTCGCGGATGGAGGCCAGCACGAAGAAGCCGCCGAGGCGGTCGTTGGCGCCGAACAGTGTGAGGAAGTTGGAGGCCTGCAGGCCGGGCGCCGCGTACCCGAACGCGATCGTCGAGATCATCAGCGGGAACCAGCACAGGCGCAGCGCGAACAGGAACTGCTGGACGAACTCGCCGCCGTACGGGTAGGGAGGCCGCAGCGCGGAGACGATCGTCTTCCCCGTCAGGATCATCATGTCGCCGACTTCCTCCAGCAATCCCTTTGCCGGCAGGTAGACGCGATCGGCTGCGCTGCGAACCAAGACTCTCCTCTGTGTGACGGCCCCGCGAGGCCGCGAAGGTTATGGGATCAGGGCCGCAATCGGGCCAGCAACATGACGTCCACGCGGCGTCCGCGCTCGAGGTTGCGGGCGATCATCGTGCCCTCGGCGCGGAAGCCGAGCGTGGCCGCCAGCGCGCGGGCCGGGCCGTTGTCGGGCAGCAGCGTGATCTCCAGCCGCTCCAGGTCGAGCTCCTCGAACGCCCAGTCCACCAGCAGGCCGACCGCCCGGGTGGCGACCTGGCGGCCGCGGGCCTGCGGGACGAGCCAGTAGCCGAGCTCGGCGCGCTTGTGGCGCCAGGCGATCGTGTGCAGCATCACGTGGCCGAGGAACGGCTTGCGCGTGTGGTCGGTGACCGCGAGGCCGAGGAACTCGCCGCGGGCGCGCAGGCTGGGCTGGCGGGCGATGAACCGCCGGACGCGGCTCTCCGTCGGGTCCTCCTCGGCACCGAGCAGGACGCCCAGCTCGGGGTCGTCCCGGAACGCGGCGGCGAACGGGGCGGCGTCACGCGGGCGCAGGCGGCGCAGCGCGATCCCGTCGCGGATCAGGCCCTCCGGCACCGGGAGGCTGGGCACGGTGCGGAAGTGTCGCGGATCGGGTGGTACGTTGCGCGGCGATGCGCCGGCTCGCGTTGCTCGTGGTCGTCCCGCTGCTCGCGGCCTGCGGCGGGCAGCGCCAGGACGCGGACGAGCCGGCCGGGACCTTCAAGGTCGAAGTGGTCGACGCCGTCTTCCCGCACCGGCAGCACATCGCCGAGCCGGTCGAGCTGCGCGTGCGCGTGCGCAACGCCGACCGGCGGACGCTCGACAACGTCGCGGTGACCGTGGAGACGCGCCCGCGGCCGGGCAACGCGGCGGTCGCGTTCGGGCAAGGAACGCGCGATCCGCGGCTGGCCGACTCCGCGCGGCCGATCTGGGTGCTCGCCGAGGGGCCGCGCGGCGGCGACGTCGCGTCGGTCAACACGTGGTCGGCGGGCCGGCTCGGGCCGGGCGAGTCGCGCGAGCTCGTCTGGAAGCTGGTCGCCAGCCGCGCGGGCCGGTTCACGCTCGGCTACCGCGTGGCGCCGGGGCTGACCGGCAAGGCGCGCGCGGCCGCCGGCGGCCGCGCGGCGGGCACGTTCACCGTGACGATCGCCGACACGCCCGTCCCCGCCCGGGTGGGGGCGGACGGCGAGGTCGTGCGCGGCGACGCGCCGGCGCGTCAGCGGTAGCGCACGCGCTCGCAGTTGCGCAGCCGGTCGATGCGGTCGGCGCGCACCGTGTCGCGGCCCGGGCCGCAGTCGATCGTGTCCCGCTGGCCGTCGCGCGCGTCGATCGTGTCCCGCCCCGAGCCGGCGCGGACGACGTCGCGGCCAGGCCCCGGGTCGATGCGGTCGTTGCCCGGCCCGGTCTCGATCAGGTCGTTGCCGCTGCCGCCCTTGACGACGTCGTCGCCCGACCCGGAGCTGATCTGGTCGTTCCCCGGGCCGCCGTCGATCCGGTCGTTCCCGCTCTCGGTCGCGATCAGGTCGTTGCCCGGGCCGGCGTCGATCACGTCGCTGCCGGGCCCGGTGGCGATCCAGTCGTCCCCCGCGCCCCCGCTGATCCGGTCGAGCCCCGTCCCGCCGTCGATCTCGTCGTCCCCGTCGCCCCCGATGATGCGGTCGTTGCCGGCGTCGCCGGAGAGCGAGTCCATGCCCGGCCCGCCGTCCAGGAAGTCGTTGCCGCGCCCGCCGAGGAGGACGTCGTCGCCCTCGCCGCCGCGCAGGACGTCGTCGCCGCCGGACCGGTCGTCGCGGTCCGAGCACTGGTCGGGCCGCACCGCCTCCGGCGGGCACACGCCGTCGCCCTGCAGCCGGTCGTTCCCCGGCCCGCCGTCGATCCGGTCCGCCCCGCCGAGCCCGTACACGACGTCGTCGCCGCCCTTGGCCAGCACCTGGTCGTCGCCCGCCGTGCCCAGCAGGAAGTCGCCCAGGTCGGTGCCTTCGATGTTCGAGGCCGCGAGCAGCGCCAGCGCCGCGACCCCCACCGCCATCCATCCACGCGTCATCCAGGGCATCCAACCCAGGATGACGCGCGGCGATGCGGTCAGCGCTGCAACCGCGGCGCGATGATCCGGTACGCCTTCAGCCCGAGCCCCAGCCGCTCGCGGTCCTCCGACAGCAGCGGGTCCAGCCCGGTGAGCTCCTTCACCCGCTCCAGCCGGTACGCCACGGTGTGCCGGTGCGCGTAGATCGCCGCCGCGGTCGCGTTCATGTTGCAGTTGCGCTCCAGGTACGCCGACAGCGTCCCGACCAGGTCCGTCGAGTACTGCGCGTCGTAGGCCACCAGCGGCGCGACCGTGTCCTCGTAGAACGACCGCACCTCCTCGGGGTGCGACGCCAGCACCCGGAACAGCAGCCGGTAGGTCCCGGTCCCGATGTCCTCGTCGATCGGCACGTCGGAGCGCTTGAGCACGTCCAGCACCAGCTCGGCCTCCTGGATCGCCCGCCCCAGGTCCCCCACGTCGGCGTAGAACGACGACACGCCGACCGTCCCGTGCCGCTGCAGCCGCGCCGCGACCCGCCGCGCGGCCGCCAGCGTGGCGCCGGCGTCCTCGCCCGGCAGCAGCGCGTAGACCCGCCCCGACCCGCTGCCGCCGTCCATGTGCTGGGCCAGCGCGCCCGGGTGCTCCCCCGCGATCGTCGCCACCACGTGCCGCGGCCGGTCCGACGACAGCTCCGCGCACAGCGCGACCGCACCGCGCGACAGGTCGCACCCGAGCCGCGCGCCCCGCCGGAGCACGTCGTCGGCCTCCAGGTCGTCGCGCCCGCGCAGCTCCTCCAGGAACGACCCGCGCAGGTTCTGCTCGACCTCCAGCCGCGCCTCCTCGACCGCCACCTCCGTCAGGCAGGCGACCGCGGCCACGTGCAGGAACTCCAGCGCCTCGGGTGTCGAGGCGCCGCCGAGCAGCAGCACCGCGCCGAGCGGCTCGTCCCCGGACGCGATCGGGACCTCCGCGACCACGCCCGGCGGCACCGCGACGGCGCGTCCCCGCGCCCGCTCGCCGACGTAGCGCCGCAGCCCGGCGAGATCCTCGATCGGCCCGGACGCGGCCGCCGCGCCCAGCCGCGGCACGACGATCGCGACCACGCCGCCCGTCTCGCCCGCGGCCAGCGCCGCCACGCCCTCGAGCCCGTCGCCGCTCAGCACCGCGTCGACCATCCGCAGGTGCACGGCCCGAAGCCGCGCCGGGCCGCGGTCCTCCGGCCCGACCACCATCGCCACGTTCAATCCGCCTCCTTCATCCACGCGGAGCGGCCGGATCGGCCGCCCCGCGCCACGGTCGCTACCCCGCCGCCTGTGTGGCGGCGATGCCGGGGTGAGCCTGCAGGGTCTCCTCGCCGGACTCGCCGGTGCGGATCCGGTACGCCTCCTCGACCGGCAGGACGAACACCTTGCCGTCCCCGATCGAGCCGGTGCGCGCGTGCTTGAGGATCGCTTCGACGACCGTCTGCACGTCCGCCGTCGCGACCACGCACTCGAGCTTGACCTTCGGCCGCAGCCAGTTGGTCAGCTCCGCGCCGCGGTAGCGTTCGGTGATGCCTTTCTGACGTCCGGACCCCTTGACCTCGGAGATCGACAGGGACGGGAAGCCGAGCTCGAGCAGCTCCATCCGGATCGGCTCGAACGCCTCGTGCCGGATGAACGCCTCGATCTTCTTCATGCGGGAACCTCACGGGTCGTGGCCGCCGGCGTGCGCCCGGGAACGACCGGCGTGGCGCCCGGTGCGTACCCGACCAGCTCCGGAGCCGGGATGAACTGCTCCGGATACCCGTACATGCCGTGCTCGGAAATGTCCAGTCCGGCGTCCTCTTCCTCGGCCGTGACGCGCAGCCCGTAGGTCTTCTTGATCGCCCAGAACGTCGCGTAGGAGGCCAGGAACACGAACGTGAACGCCGCCAGCACGCCGACCAGCTGGCCGCCGAGCTGCTTGAACGAGCCGGTGTAGAACAGGCCGGCCTCGCCGACGCCGTTGAACTCCGCCAGGCGCGGCGACGTGAACAGGCCGCACGCCAGCGTGCCCCAGATGCCCGCCAAGCCGTGCGCGGACAGCGCACCGACCGGATCGTCGATCCGCTTGTCGATCGCCAGCACGCCGAAGACCACGACCGCGCCGGCGACCGCGCCGATGATCGGCGCCGCCCACAGCTCGACGTAGCCGGACGGGGCGGTGATGCCGACCAGCGCGGCGATCGCGCCGTTGCCCGCCATGCCGATGTCGATCTTGCGCGTCTTGGCGTACATGATCCCGACGGCGGTCAGCACGCCCGCGGCGGCCGACAGGTTCGTGACCATCGCGATCTCCGGGAAGCGCCCGTCGAGCGCGTTCAGCCCGGAGCCCGGGTTGAAGCCGAACCAGCCCAGCCACAGGATCAGCACGCCGAGCCCGAACAGCGGCATGTTGTGCCCCGGGATCGCCCGCGGCCTGCCGTCCGCCCCGTACTTCCCGCGCCGAGCGCCGAGCAGCAGCAGCGCCGCGAACGCCCCGGTCGCACCGATCAGGTGGACCACGGTCGAGCCGGCGAAGTCCTGCACCGACAACGTCTCGGCGATCCAGCCGCCGCCCCAGATCCAGTGCGCGCCGATCGGGTAGATGAGCGCCGAGAACACGATCCCGTAGATCACGTAGACGCCGAACTTCGTGCGCTCGAGCGTCGTGCCCCAGACGATCGCCAGCGAGACCGCGGCGAACACGAACTGGAAGAACCACAGTGTCTCGAGCGTGACCGACCCGTCCGCGACGTCGATCACGGAGAAGTGCGAGCTGGCGTCCGCGCCGGCCAGGAAGAAGCCGGACGTGCCGATGAACCAGCCGCCGTCGCCGAACGCGAACGCGAAGCCGACGGCCCAGAAGCAGATCGCGCAGATCGAGAAGTTGACCAGGATCTTGGCGATCACCGTGCCGGCGTTCTTGCCGCGCGAGAAGCCGATCTCCAGGAACGCGAAGCCGGCCTGCATGAACATGACCAGGATGCCGGCGACCAGCACCCAGATCGAGTTGATGCCGACCGCCTGCGGGAGCTTGCCCGCGGTGTAGAGGTCCATCGTGCCGCCATCGGCGAACGCCGCGGCGGGCAGCGCCAATAGTGCGACCAGGCCGGCCCCCGCACCGGCGGCCCAACGGGTCCTGCGCATCAGTCCTCCTCGGTCAAACAGCATCGCCGAGGAGTCTTGAGCGCGGGTCAGGTCACGACATTGTCCCCGTGTCGAAGATTCCCTGGGGTGAGTTCTCCCTGCGGTCGAGCGCCGGCTCCAGCACCTGGACGACGAGCACGGCGACGTCGTCGCGTCCCGTGCCGCCGGCCGCGGCCAGCGCTCGCGCGAGGCACGCCTGCGCCGTCTGGGCGGCCGTCTCGCCGCGCGCCTGGCCGAGCAGCGCCGCCACCTCCGGGGTGGTCAGCGTGTGCGCGGGCGCGGTCGCCTCGGTCAGCCCGTCGGTGTAGAGCAGCAGCGTGTCGCCGGGCTCGAGGTCCAGCCGGGTGTCGGCGATCTCCGGGTCCGGGACGACGCCGAGCAGCGTCCCCGTGCAGTCGAGCGCCCGGCGCGCCCCGTGCGCGTCGATCACGACCGGCGGCGGGTGCCCGCCGCACGCGGCGACGAGCCGGAAGCCGCCGTCGCGCGGCTCCAGGCGAGCGAAGATCGCGGTCAGGAACTGGCCGGCGCGGTTGTCGTCGAGCACGGCCCGGTTGAGCATCTCCAGCACGGCGGCGGGCGAGCGGTGCGCGTGCGCGGCGGCCCGCACGGTGTGGCGCGCGAGCGCGGTCAGTGCGGCCGCGTCGACGCCCTTGCCGCAGACGTCGCCGATCGCCACGCCCCACGCGCCGTCCGGGAGCGCGAACGCGTCGTAGAAGTCGCCGCCGACGTCGACGCCGCGGGCGCCGGACTCCAGCCGCGCCGCGAGGTCCAGGCCCGCGATCACCGGCAGCTCGCGCGGCAGCAGCGAGGCCTGGAGCGTCTGCGAGACCGTGTGCTCGCGCTCGTAGAGCTGGGCGCGCGCGAGCGCGATCGCCGCCTGCGCCGCGAGCGCGGTCAGCAGCCCGCGCTCGTCGGCGCCGAACGTCAGCGGGCGGGAGAAACGCACCGAGAGCACGCCGAGCGTGCGCCCGTACGCGATCAGCGGCAGCGCGGCGTACGCGCGCGGATCGCCCTCCAGGCCCGGGTAGCGCTCGCGCAGATCGTCGCTCACGAACAGCGCGCGCCCGGTGCGCGCGGCCTCGGTGGCGGGCACCGGCGCGTGCAGCGGGATCCGCTCGCCGCCGACCACGCGCAGCACGCGCAGGTCGGGGTCGAGCGTGAACAGGACCGCGCCGTCGGCGACCAGCGCGCGCCGCGCCTGGTCGCTCGCGACCGCGGCGACGTCGGCGACCGTCACGGCGCCGGCCAGCGCGGCCGTGGCGTCCTGCAGCCGCTCGCGCCCCGCTTCGGCGCGCCGGCGCGCGGTCACGTCGGTCATCGCCTTGCCGACCGCGAGCAGCTCGCCGCGGTCGTCGCGGACCGCGAAGTACGTGGCCTCGAAGCGGCGGCCGTGGAGCGCGACGTCGACGTCGAGCAGCGGCTCGCCGGTCGCGACCACGCGCCGCAGCGCGCGCTCGATGTCGTACTGGCCGGTGACGTCGCCGACCGTGCGGCCGAGATGCTCGTCGGCGGGCACCTGGTTCATGCGCGCGAGCGCTTCGTTGACGCGCAGGAAGCGCAGCTCGAGGTCGAGGAACGCGATCCCGAGCGGCGAGTCCCGGAACACGGCGTCCAGCTCGGCCAGGTGGCGGTCGGTCGAGCGCTGGAGGTTCTCGGCGCTGAGGTTGAACGCGTGCGTGAGCTCGGCGAGCTCGGGCGGCCCGCCCTCCGGCAGGCGGATGTCGAAGTGCCCGGCGCCGAGCTCGCGCGCGAACCGCTGCAGCCGGTTGACCGGCCCGACGATCGCCCGCACGGCGCCGAACGCGATCAGCACGATCAGCACCAGCAGGATCGCGAGCCCACTGAGCGCGATCAGCGTCGTGTGCTCGCGCAGGCGCGTGCTCTCCGCGCGCAGGTGCAGCTGCTCGGCGCGCTCGGAGGCGGCGAAGCTCGCCAGGTGCGTGCGGAACGTCGTCAGGCGCCGTTCGGCGTCGGGGCCGCCGAGCGCGGCCGCCTCGCGGTTGAGCTCGCGCACCCGGGCCCGGTCCGCGTCGGTCTTCTGCAGCGCCAGCAATTTCTCGCCGGCGGCGGGTAACTCGGCGCGTGCCCGCTCGTCACCCGACGAAAGCTCGAGCGCGAGCCGCTCGACCACGCCGGCCTGCGTGACCGCGTCGTTGGCGGCGCGCGCCTTGGTCGCCGACCGGCTCTGGCTCTGCAGGCCGCCGATCAGGAAGCTGAACGTCAGCAGCGCGACCGCGGCGATCAGGCCGGCCGCCGCCAGCACCCGCATTCGGAGTCCCGAGCGACGAAGCACGCGGCGCACTGTAAGGGTTCGGCGGGGAAGATCCGATCCGTGGTTCCCCGCCGGGCCCTTGGGGTTGCTGATCGCCACCGCGACTGGAAGGATCGCGCGGTCAGACCCTTGTCCATACCGCCACCAGCGCCGCTGCCCGGCGGCGCCGAAGCCGCCCACGCCGAGCGTCTCTTCGCGCTGTCCCAGGATCTCCTGGGCGCCGCCGACGCGCGCGGCTACCTGCGTTGGGTCAACGCGGCCTGGGAGCGCACGACCGGCTGGTCGCCGGCCGAGCTCTACGCGGTGCCGTACGCCGAGTTCATGCACCCGGAGGACCGGGCGCACGTGCTCGCGTTCGCGCAGCGGCTCGAGCACACGCCGCGCGGCGAGAGCCTGCAGGTCGAGGCGCGGGCGCGCTGCAAGGACGGGTCGTACCGCTTCTTCCGCTGCAGCGCGGCGGTCGCGGACGGTCCGGAGCCGCTCGTGTACCTGTCGGCGATGGACGTCACCGACCTCTACGAGGCGCGCACGCGCTCGCTGCAGCGCGCGGCCGAGCTCGAGCGCTCCAACGCCGAGCTGGAGCGGTTCGCGTCGGTCGTCTCGCACGACCTGCGGCAGTCGCTGACCGCGGTCTCCGGGTTCCTGGCGCTGCTGGAGTCCCGCTACGGCGACCAGCTGCCGGCGGGCGCCGCCGAGCTGCTCACGCACGCGCGCGAGGGGGGCGGGCGCATGCACCTGCTGCTCGACGACCTGCTCGCGTACGCGCGCGTGGGACATTCCGGCCGGGCGTTCGAGCGGGTCGACTGCGCCGAGCTCGTCCGCCGGATCGCGCCCACCGCGGCGGCCGGGGCGACGCTGGAGGCCGGCGAGCTGCCGGTGGTGCTGGCGCGCCCGCGCGAGTTCGAGCAGCTGCTGACGAACCTGCTGGCCAACGCGGTCAAGTTCGTCGCCCCCGGCGTCGCGCCCGCGGTCTGGATCTCGGCGGTGCCGGACGGCGACCACTGGCGCTTCGAGGTGGCCGACAACGGGATCGGCGTGGCGCGGCCGCACGCGCAGCGGATCTTCGGCATGTTCGCCCGCTCCCCGGCCGCCGAGCAGTACCCGGGCACCGGCATCGGGCTCGCGATCGCCCAGAAGGTGGTCGAAGCGGCGGGCGGGCGGATCTGGGTGCGCGACCGCGACGGCGGCGGGAGCGTGTTCGCGTTCACCTGGCCGCAACTCACGTGAGTCGAACCCGCCGGGGTTCGATTTGGACACGTGGACAAAGAGACCCGATCCGCGGGCGCCTAGGTTAAGGCGCGCTGTCTTGAGCCGCCCCAGGAGGAATACGTCCGCATGCCGACCCGCACCCGTACGCCCAACGTCGCCGCCGCCCAGTGGAGCCCGAACGGCGGCGCCCTGGGCCAGGCGGACCTGACCCAGCCGAACGCCAACCTGTACGGCGAGAACGTCTTCTCGGTCGCCGTCCAGCGCCAGCGGCTGCCGACGGCGGTGTTCCGGCAGCTCGAGGCGACGATCGCCAAGGGCGAGCCGCTCAAGCCCGCGCTCGCGGACGCCGTCGCCTCGGCGATGCGCGAGTGGGCGATGGAGCACGGCGCGACCCACTACACGCACTGGTTCCAGCCGCTGACGAACTCGACGGCCGAGAAGCACGACTCGTTCTTCAACCCGACCGGTGACGGCACGGCGATCGCCGAGTTCTCCGGCAAGGAGCTGATCCAGGGCGAGCCGGACGCGTCCTCGTTCCCGAGCGGCGGCATCCGCTCCACGTTCGAGGCGCGCGGCTACACGGCGTGGGATCCCTCCTCGCCCGCGTTCATCCTCGAGAACCCGAACGGCGCGCTGCTGTGCATCCCGACCGCGTTCACGTCGTGGACGGGCGAGGCGCTGGACAACAAGATCCCGCTGCTGCGCTCGATGGACGCGCTGTCGCGGTCGGCGATCCGCGCGCTGGGGCTGCTCAGCGACGGGTCCGCGCAGCACGTGTTCACGACGGTCGGGCCCGAGCAGGAGTACTTCCTGATCGACGAGCAGTACTTCTTCGAGCGTCCCGACCTCGTGATCACGGGCCGCACGCTGTTCGGCACCAAGCCGCCGAAGGGGCAGGAGCTCGACGACCACTACTTCGGGTCGATCCCCGAGCGCGTGCTCGCGTGCATGCTCGAGACCGAGCAGGAGCTGTCCAAGCTCGGCGTGCCGATCAAGACGCGCCACAACGAGGTCGCACCGGCCCAGTACGAGGTCGCGCCGATCTTCGAGAACTCCAACGTCGGCTCCGACCACCAGCAGTTGACGATGCAGGTGATGCAGAACGTGGCGCGCCGCTACGGGCTCGTCTGCCTGCTGCACGAGAAGCCGTTCGCGGGCGTCAACGGCTCCGGCAAGCACAACAACTGGTCGATGGGGACCGACACCGGGATCAACCTGCTCGACCCGGGCGACACGCCGCACGAGAACCTGCTGTTCCTGTTCTTCTGCACCGCGGTCATCCAGGCGGTCAACAAGCACCAGCAGCTGCTGCGCGCGTCGGTCGCCGCCGCCGGCCAGGACCACCGCCTGGGCGCCAACGAGGCGCCGCCCGCGATCATCTCCGTGTTCCTCGGCGCCGAGCTGGAGAAGGTGTTCTCGGCGATCGAGGCCGGGTCCGGCGACGCGGCCACGCCGCAGGCGTACCTGTCGCTCGGCGCGTCCGTGCTGCCGCGGCTGCCGCTGCACGGCGGCGACCGCAACCGCACGTCGCCGTTCGCGTTCACCGGCAACAAGTTCGAGTTCCGCGCGCTCGGCTCCTCGATGTCGGTGGCGATGCCGAACACGGTCCTGAACACGATCGTGGCCGAGGCGATCGACGACCTGTCGGACCGGCTCAAGGCCGCGCTCGACGGCGGCGCCTCGCTCGAGGAGGCCGTGCTCGAAGTGGTCAAGGCGACCTGGGTCGCGAACAAGCGGATCGTGTTCTCGGGCGACAACTACTCGTCGGAGTGGCACGCCGAGGCCGAGGCCCGCGGGCTCGCGAACCTCGCCCAGTCCCCGGACGCGCTGCCCTGGTACGTCGAGCCGTCGACGGTCGAGGTGTTCGGGCGCTACGACGTGCTGAGCGAGCGCGAGCTGCACTCGCGCTACGAGGTCGCGATCGAGCAGTACGTGTCGACGCTCAACATCGAGGCCGAGACGGCCGCGTCGATCGCGCGCACGATGCTGCTGCCGGCGGCGGTGCGCTGGCTCGGGACCTTGAAGGAGGTCGGGATCGCGAAGCTGGTCGAGGAGTCGCAGGCGCTGGTCGACGAGTTCGTCGACCGGATCTTCGCCCTGGAGGCCGCGAATCGCGACCACCCGGAGAACGTCTCCCCGCTCGAGGAGGCCAAGTACGTGCAGGTCGACGTGCACTCGGCGATGCACGCGGTGCGCGAGGTCGCCGACAAGCTCGAGCGGATCGTGCCGGACGACCTGTGGCCGCTGCCGAAGTACTCGGAGATCCTCTTCATCAAGTAGCGCCGAGCGCCAAGTCGTTCGATCGGAAGCCCTGCCAGTGCGGGGGGCTCCCGTCGTTCCGGACTCGCTAGACGAGGTCAGCACCGATCGGACACGGAACGATCTCGATGTTCTCACGACTTTGCGTCATCTTCGTCGCGGTTTGCATTTCTTGAGAGCCGGATCTCGCAAAGTTCAGCCACTGATGCTCTCGAAGCGGTTGTTTCGTCCGATGCTCGGCGTAGCATGCGCGGAACCGTGACGACTCGATCTTGATAGGTGCCCTGTGGCTGAATACGAGGACGGCACGGGTCCCGAGATCGTCTTTGGGCTCGTCGGCGCGGTCGGCACGGATCTGGCGCTCGTATGCGAGTCGCTTCAGGGAGCCCTCGATGACTTCGCTTACAGCAGCGAGATCATCCGGCTCTCGGATCTCCTAAAGGAACTCGACTGGGGACTCGAGCTTCCCGATAGACCCCTTGATGAACACATCGCGTCCCACATGGACGCGGGCGACGAGCTTCGCGAAACGTGGGCCAGAGGGGATGCGTTGGCCTTGATCGCCCTTTCGGACATACAAGACCGCCGGGAACGCCGCACCGGAAATCCTGAGACGCCAGCCCCACGGTGCGCCTACATCCTGCGGTCCCTAAAGCATCACGAGAAGTCGATCGACTTCGGAACATCTACGGTCGACGATTCATTCTGATCGCGGCTTACGCTCCGCGTGACCGAAGGGTCAGCAAACTCGCCGAAGACATCGCCGCGAGCCGAAACTCGATGCAACCGACGGAGTACTTCGACAGCGCCCACCGACTCGTCCGTCGGGACGAAGCTGAAGAAGGTCGTCCACTCGGCCAGGACGTACGTGAAACGTTCCACCAAGCCGACTTCTTCATTGATGCCCAGCATCGTCCACGGATGGAGGAAGAACTCGCGCGAATAATGGAGATCGTGTTCGGCCATCCGTTTCGTACCCCGACACGAGACGAGCAGGCGATATTCCTCGCGGAGGCGGCGGCGATGCGATCCGCTGAGATGGGACGACAGGTCGGTGCCGTGATCGCAACTCCCCAGGGAGACGTGATCTCAGTTGGCACGAATGAGGTTCCGCGCGCCGGCGGAGGCCTGTACTGGGAGGGAGATCCAGATGACTCTCGGGATTTTCTCTTCGGCGAGGACACGAGTGATGCCATGAAGCGTCGCGTGGTTGGGGAGTTGCGAGACCGTCTCCTGGAACGTGGGTGGATCGCAGACGCCCACAAGGAAGCTTCGTCTGACGACCTTTACGAAGCAATCCGCGGAACACGGGTCGGCTCGTTGATCGAATTCGGCCGCGCTGTGCATGCCGAGATGGCAGCTCTGATTGACGCCGCGCGGAGAGGAGCACCCGTTGCGGATTGCACCCTCTACGTCACGACGTTCCCTTGTCATGGGTGCACACGCCACATCGTCGCGGCCGGCATCCAACGTGTCGTGTACATCGCGCCGTACTCGAAGAGTCTCGCTGCGCATCTTCACAGCGATTCCATACGAGTAGACCCGGACCAACCGGCAAACTCGCACGTAACGTTCGAATCCTTCGTGGGCGTCGCTCCTCGCGCGTACCTCGAGCATTTCGGCATGTTGAGCCGCAAGGACAAGAAAGGTCAGGCGATGCAGCACACGAAGCGGACGGCGATGCCGCGTTTTCTCGCGCTTGAGCCGAAGACCACCGTGCTGCCTTATCTTCAAAACGAGTTGATCGCGCTTGACCTGCTTAGGGAATGCATGGACGACTCAACACTCAAACTTCGTCAATAAGTAGACCAGGAGAGGAGTCCACATCCACTACCAAGGAGCCTCACGGTGGCCCAGGAACGGAACCTGAATCGCCACGTGCAGAGAGCCAGTCAGACCGTGCGTAGCTGGAACACCTACCCGCAGCGAGTTGCGACGACGCACGCCCGCACCGGCGAGACCACGCGGATGAGCAACAGCCGCCCGCATACCCAATCGAACCAGCCGGCTCGGCCCGGGAACGCACGAGACACATGAATCCCGCGTCAGGGGGCGGCGACAATCCCGCCGCCGTCCCCTAACCTGGTTCTCAGCAACACTTCCATTGAACTGACCGCTAGTGACCCGTTTGGCATCACAGGGTTCATCAAGACGGCCTCGAAGTCTGAGCTATCCCAAACGAAATCCGTCACTCGTCGCTGGCGACCGCAACCACTATCTGCGGGTTGGCGAGGCCGCGGCCTCGCATTCGCGTGGGGCTGCCGGGAGCGTCGAGGTGAGGCCCGCGCCGCAGGCCTTGCAGCGCGCGACGTACCGGATCTCGACGTAGTCCCAGCGCGCGGCGCAGGCGGTGCAGAAATAGGTCACGGCTCCGGCTCCGGCTCCACGAGCCCGCGCGAGACCGCCCAGTGCGACACCTCGTGCCGCGAGCTCAGCTGCAGCTTGCGCAGCACGGCGCCGACGTGCGACTCGACCGTGCGGTCGGAGATGCCGAGCCGCGCGGCGATCCGCTTGTAGGAGTAGCCGCGGGCCAGGTGGTGCAGGACCTCGCGCTCGCGCGGGGTGAGCGAGTGGAGGTCGTCCGCCGGAACCGGCGCCGGCGCGGGGGCGGAGAAGGCCTGCAGCACGAACGCCGCCAGGCGCGGGGAGAAGTACGCGTCGCCGCCGGCGACCGTGGCGATCGCGGCCAGCAGCTCGTCGGTGTCGATCGTCTTGGTCACGTAGCCGAGCGCGCCCGCGCGGATCATCGGGACGACGTCCTCCGCGGCGTCGGAGACCGAGAGCGCGAGCACGCGCGGACCGGTGCCGCCGAGTGCCTCCAGCACGGCCACGCCGCCGCCCTCCGGGAGGTGCACGTCGAGCAGCAGGACGTCGGGCTCGGCGGCCGCGATCGCCGCCAGCGCCTGGGCGGGCGTCGCGGCCTCCCCCACGACGTCGTGGTGCGCCGCCAGCTCCGCCCGCACGCCTGCGCGGAACAGGTGGTGGTCATCGACGATCACGATCCGCAGCCGCGTCATCCCACGACCCCGATCCGCAGCGCGACCTCGGTGCCCTCGCCCGCCCGCGACTCGATCTCCGCCGAGCCGCCGGCGGCGGCCATCCGCCCGATGATCGAATCGCGCACGCCGCGGCGCTCGGTCGGGACCGCGGCGAGCTCGAAGCCCGGACCCTCATCGCGGACGAACACCTCGGCGCCGTCCGGGCCGGCCTGGCAGAACACGAAGATCGGGCTGCCGGGCGCGTGGCGGGCGGCGTTGCGCAGCGCTTCCCGCGCGGCGGCGGCGAGCGCGTCGGCGGCCCGGTCGAGGGGGCGGTCGCCGAGCACGGTCAGCTCGACCGCGGCGCCGTGGTCGTCCTCGACCTCCGCGACCGCGGCCCGCAGCGCGGCGCCGAGCGTCTCGGCGCCGAGCTCGGCCTCGCCCGCCATCCAGGCCCGCAGCTCGTGCTCCTGCCGGCGGGCGAGCCGGGCCACCGCGGCCGGGTCGTGCGCCTGGCGCTGCACGAGCGCGAGCGTCTGCAGCACGGAGTCGTGCAGGTGCGCGGCGACGCGGCGGCGCTCGTCCTCGCGGGCGTCGTCCGCGCGGACGCGGTCGACGCGGGCGAAGCCCGCGATCACCAGCGGCGTGATGATCACCGCCAGCCCGCCGGCGGCCAGGACGAGCAGGAGCAGCGCGTTGCCGCCGTTCGCGCCCACCAGCGCCAGCACGAACAGGGCCGCGCCACCGACCAGCGTCAGCCCCGCGAGCGCGCGCCACGGGGTCGGCACGGGCGCGCCGGCCGTGCCGGTCAGCCGCTGCCACGGCGTCAGCCCCACGGGCCCGAGCCGCACCCGCAGGTCCTCGGTCAGCAGCACGAGCCCGCCCAGCGCCGCCAGCGCGACGAGCGCCGCGGGCAGCAGCTGCGCGGCCGCGTACAGCAGGTCCCCCAACATGCGCGTGTCGCCGTCGCCGACGTAGCCGAACACGCCGATCAGCAGCACGGGCATGACCGCGAGCACGGCGCCGGCGAGCAGGACGGGATGCCGGCGGACGCCGGCCAGCGCGCGCGGCGCGAGCACGAACAGCCCGAGCACCGTGCCCGCCCCGGCGAGCGCGAGCGGCGCGGTCGCACCGACGTCCTCCAGCGCCAGGCCGAGCGCCGCCAGCAGCAGCACGCCGGCGATCGCGGTCAGGCGGCCCGCCGGGTCGGCGAACACGCCGGGCCGGCCGGCCGGGTCGGCGAACGCGCCGGGCGCCCGCAGGTCGGCGGTCACGTCTTCGTGCACGGTCCCCCCAGCAGGCGGTCGATCCGCCGCTTCGCGCGTTCCTGCGCCTTGCGCCGTGCATGCCACTCGCGCACGAGCCGCTTGGCCGCCGCGCGCGGCACGCCGGCCGTGTCGGGCCGCACCTCGAGCGAGATCGGGTAGCCGGGCCAGTCGGGCTGCAGGCTCGGGTCGACGCCGTCCGGATAGTCGCGGACGACCAGCGTGCCGCCCGCGGAGCGGAAGTCGACCGCCAGCACCGGGCCATCCTCGCCGATGGGCGGGAGCCCGCGGCCACCGAACAGCATCGCCTGCGGCGCCTGGAGCCGGCCGTACTCGCCGAGCCCGCGCGACAGCGCCGCGCCGACCCGCAGCATCGGCGGCATCTCCGAGCGCGTCAGGGTCACGTGCACGCAGCGGTCGTGCGGGAGCGCGATCAGCGTCCGCCGCACACCGGCCTCGATGCGCAGGGGGATCGTGCCGCGCGCGGGCAGCTCGGTGCGGCGCAGGTCGACCGTCAGCATCCCGAGGCCGCTGCGCAGCGGCTGGCGCGGGAGGTCGGCGACCCGGCGCGGGGCGAGCACGCGCGACGCCGTGCTCGGCTCGATCCGCAGCCCGCCGACCGCCAGCGCGACGGACGGCAGCACGAGCGCGCCGAGCGGCAGCAGCGCCCAGGCCGGGCCGAGCCGCGCCCAGCCCGCCAGCGCGCCGGCCAGGACCGCGCCCGCCAGCGCGACCACGACCCAGCCGAACCCGAACAGCGTCGCCGCCGCCCCCGCGCCCGCCAGCGCGGTCAGGCCGACGAGCGCGCCGCACGCCTGCGCCAGCAGGACGATCGCGCGCTGCCCACCCTGGTCGGCGTCCCCGGGCAGGATCAGCCAGGCGGCGACGTAGACGAGCACGCCGAGGCCGAGCACCGCCGTGGCGAGGACGAACGCCGCCCGCACGCCGGCCACGGGGACGTCCCAGCGGGCGGCCAGGCCCGCGCAGACGCCGCCGAGCCAGCGGCCTTCGCGGCGACGTGTCGTCGGGGACGGGACCTCGTGCATCGCCACCATTGTCGGAGGCGGGCGCGGCCCGCACCAGTCGTGATTGCCCGGAGGGCGCCTCCGGGATGTCCCGGAGGCGGCGGGTCAGCGGCCCGCGGGGCGCGACCAGAGCGTGCCGGCGGTCTCGCGCACGGGCGGCGGCGCGGGGCGCGCCGGGTCCGGGTCCGCGGGCGCGGCGGCCGCGGGCTCCGCGTCGCGCTCCGGCCACAGGAGCGTCGCGGCGAGGAGCACGCCGAGGGCCACGCCGAGGCCGATCCGGGGCACGTTCACCTCGCCCGCCGCGGTCACCGCGAGCAGGTAGACGACGACCGCGATCGCGCACCAGTTGCCGAGCGGCTCGAGATAGCGCTCGGCGAGCCGGCGGGCCGGCTGGTCACGGACGTCCGCGAGGATCGCGCCGCGCGCGCACGCGGCGAGGACGAGCAGGGCGATCGCCACGCCGAGCGCGGCTTGCGGGGCGGCGCTCATGACCGCGTGCCGCCTTGCGGGCTGGGAGACGACGGCGTGGCACCGCTGCCGGGATCGGGGATGGACGGGACGCCGCCGCTGCCCGGGTCCGGGAGGGACGGGACGCTGCCGCCGGGGTCGAACCCGCCGCCGTCGTCGGGGTCGACGTTTCCGCCCTGGTCGAAGCCGCCGCCCCCGTACGGGCTCGCACCGCGGTCACGCCGCCCGAACCCGCCGCGCGGCCGCGCGTACCCGGGGTCCGCGGACTGCGGCGCGCTGGGCGTGGCCGCCGGCGTCGCCTCGCCGGCCCGCGCCGGCCCACCACGGCTGAAGAGCAGGACCAGGAGCACGAACGCGGCCGTCGCCGCCACGCCGACGCGCACGTGCGCGCGCCGGCGCTCCGCCGCTGCGGTGATGCTGTCCATGTCTCCCAGCATCAGGCGCGGGCGTAAGAAACGGCGAAGGACGCGCGCCTACTCGCCGTCCCCCCGCTCGCGCCGCTGCAGCGCCGCGTCCTCGGCCGCGCCGCGCGACCGCGACGCGTCCGACGTCCGCGTCGCCGCCGCGTCCCGCCGTAACGCCGCGGCCCGCAGCTCGTCGAGCACCTTGTCGTACGGGTTCGCGACCGACGCACCGGCGCGGGCGCCGTCGCCGTCCAGCCGCTCGGCGGCCGGGCGCGGTGGGACCGGCGCATCGCGCCGGGGGAGCGTGGCCGCCGCAGCGTTCTGCACGCTCAAACTCAACGAAATGCGATCCACGTGACCTGGATCGACGCCCCCGAACTTGTCCGTGAACGGACGCGATCAGGCCGGACGAAAATTTTCGCTCAAGTCCCGGCGACCGCTGCCCGATACAGGCAGTGAGCCCGCCGCCAACCCAACCCCGGCGGACTCCCCTCCCCTCATAACCCCGGTTTGCGGCCCCGTCATGACCCCCGACGGGGCCGCAGGTCGTTAAATCCCGCCCCATGGAGCCACGACGCGTCCTGCTCACCGGCGCCCGCGGACGGATCGGGACCGTGCTGCGCCCCGCGCTCAGACCCGGCCTGCGGGAGCTGCGGCTGTCCGACCTGACCGCGCCGCCGGACGTCACCGCCCCGGAGACGTTCGCCCCCGCCGACCTGACCGACTTCGCCGCGGTGCAGGAAGCGGTCGACGGCGTCGACGCGATCGTCCACCTCGGCGCCGTCCCCGACGAGGCCCCGTTCAGCCAGATCGCCGGCCCCAACCTGCACGGCGTCTACCACGTCTTCGAGGCCGCGCGCCGGGCGAACGTCGCCCGCGTCGTCTTCGCCAGCTCCAACCACGCGACCGGCATGTACCCGGCCGGCGTCCCGCTCGACGGCGAGCAGCGCCCGCGCCCCGACGGCCTCTACGGCGCCTCGAAGGCCTTCGGCGAAGCGCTGGCCAGCATGTACGCCGACCGCTTCGGCCTGAGCGTCGTCTGCCTGCGCATCGGCTCCTTCGAGCCGCGCCCGCGCGAGCGCCGCGAGCTCTCGACCTGGCTCAGCCACGCCGACGGCGTCCGGCTCGTCCGCGCGGCGCTGACCGCCGACGACGTCGGCTTCGCGATCGTCTACGGCGCGTCGAACAACACGCGCCGCTGGTGGCCGCCGGACACGCGGATCGGCTTCCGCCCGGTCGACGACGCCGAAGCGTTCGCGGCCGAGCTCGACGGCCCCGAGTACCCCGTCCAGGGCGGCCCGAACGCCGCGCCCGGGCACGGTGGCTGGGCGGCGCTCACCTAGGCCGCGCGCGCCAGCGCTCGAGCAGCGCGGGCATCTCGGTCTGCAGGAACGCGAAGAACGCCGCCGTCTCCGCCAGCCGCACGCCGGCCGGCGTGTCCTCTCCGACCGCCTCCACGCCCGCGCGCGTCGCCCGCTCCCAGTCCTGCAGCAGCCGCTCGCGCCGGAAGATCGCCTCGTACCACTCGTCGTCGTGCAGGCGGTACACGTCACGCCGCGTCCCCGGCTCGCGCTCACGGCTGATCAGCCCGGTCTGCGTCAGGTAGCGCACCGCGCCGGACACGGCCGCGGGGCTGACCCGCAGCTGCGCCGTGAGCTCCGCCGCGGTCAGGCGCCCGGCGTCGGACGCCAGCAGCGCCACGAACGCACGCGCGGGCATGCGCGGCATCCCGCCGTCGACCATCAACCCCGCGAAGCGCTCGATGAACTCGTCGACCGCGGTCACCCCATCATCTTTACACAATTCAGAACGTTCATGAATTCGTGTACTCTGACGTCATGTCCGCCATCTCCGTCACCGGACTGGTCAAGACGTTCGGGGCCACCCGGGCGCTGGACGGCCTCGACCTCGAGGTCGCCGAAGGCGAGGTCCACGGCTTCCTCGGCCCCAACGGCGCGGGCAAGTCCACGACGATCCGGGTGCTGCTCGGGCTGCTGCGCGCCGACGCCGGCGCGGCGACGCTGCTGGGCGGCGACCCGTGGCACGACGCGGTCGACCTGCACCGCCGCATCGCGTACGTCCCGGGCGACGTCAGCCTGTGGCCGAACCTCTCCGGCGGCGAGGCGATCGACCTGCTCTCGCGCCTGCGCGGCGGTGTCGACCCCGCCCGGCGCGACGCGCTGATCCAGCGCTTCGATCTCGACCCGAGCAAGAAGGCGCGCGCGTACTCCAAGGGCAACCGCCAGAAGGTCGCGCTGGTGGCCGCGCTGGCCTCCGACGCCGACCTGCTGATCTTCGACGAGCCGACCTCCGGCCTGGACCCGCTGATGGCGGCGGGCTTCCAGGAGGTCGTGCGCGAGCTCAAGGCCGAGGGCCGGACCGCGCTGCTGTCCAGCCACATCCTGGCCGAGGTCGAGGCGCTGTGCGACCGCGTCACGATCATCCGCCTCGGCCGGCGCGTCGAGAGCGGCTCGCTGAGCGACCTGCGCCACCTCACGCGCACGACGATCCTCGCCGAGGTCGCCGAGCCCGCCCAGGCGCTCGCGGACGAGCCCGGCGTGCACGACCTCAAGGTCAGTGACGGCCACGTGTCCTTCGACGTCGACACGCACCACCTCAACGACGCCGTCCGCCGCCTCACCGACTTCGGGCTGCGCTCGATGACCAGCCACCCGCCGACGCTCGAGCAGCTCTTCCTGCGCCACTACGGGGACGAGCTGGCGGCCGAGGGCGTGCCGCTGCAGACATGAGCACCGCGCTCGCCGGCACGCGGCGGCTCGTCCGCTTCACGCTCCGCCGCGACCGCGTGCGGCTCACGGTCTGGGTGCTGGCGATCGTGGTCACCGTGCTCGGCTCGGTCGCGACGTTCTCCTCGACCTATCCGACCGCGGCCGACCGCCAGGCGCGTGCGGACGTGCTGCAGAGCAACGCCGCCGCGTCGCTGTTCGTCGGGCCCGGCTACGGCACCGACCATTACACGTTCGGCGCGATGACCGCGAACGAGATGCTGCCGCTGACCGCGCTCGTCGTCGCGCTCATGAACATCTTCCTGATCGTCCGGCACACGCGCGCGGAGGAGGAAGAGGAGCGCGCGGAGCTGATCCGGGCCACGCGCGTCGGCCGGCTCGCGATCCCGTCCGCCGCGCTGACGGAGCTGATCGGCGCGAACGTCGCGATCGCGGTGCTGCTCACGTTCGGCCTGCCGGCCTCGCTGGAGGGACTGTCGGCGGCCGGCTCGCTGGCGTTCGCGTGCGGCGTCGCCGGCGTGGGGCTCGTGTTCGCCGGCGTCGCGCTCGTCGCCGCCCAGCTGACCGTCAGCGCGCGCGGCGCGCTCGGCCTGTCCTCGCTCGTGATGGCGGTCCTGTACCTGGAACGGGCGCTCGCCGACATGGGCGACAGCGGCCTCGCCTGGCTGTCGCCGTTCGGCTGGGCGTCGAACCTGCGCGCGTACGTCGACGAGCGCTGGTGGCCGCTGCTGCTGTTCGCCGCGCTCACCGCGGCGCTGGTCGCCGTCGCGTTCCGGATCGCCGCGCACCGCGACCTCGGCGCCGGGATGATCGCCGAGCGCCCCGGCCGCCCGCACGCGTCCGCGCGGCTGCGCAGCCCGCTGGCGCTCGCGCTGCGGCTGCAGCGCACGAGCCTGGTCGCGTGGGCGCTCTCGCTGCTCGCGTTCGGCGCCGTCTACGGCAGCATCGCGCCCGACGCGGCCCATCTCGCCGCCGACGTCGTCAAGCTCAAGGACTACTACGCGCGGATCGGGCACGCCGCCGTGGTCGACCAGTTCGTGTCGTTCGCGATCTACCTGTGCGCGGTGGTCGCCGCCGGGTTCGCCATCCAGGTTGCGACGCGCCCGCGCGCGGAGGAGACCGCGGGCCGCACCGAGCCCCTCCTGGCCACGCCGGTCGGGCGCGTGCGCTGGCTCGGCGCGCAGCTCGCCGTCTCGCTGGGCGGCGGCGTGCTCGTGCTGCTGGGGATCGGGCTCGGGATGGGCGTCTCCTACGCGCTGGCCGACGGCGACGCCGGCCACGTGCTGCCGTCGGTCGGCGCCGCGCTCACGTACGCGCCCGCGCTGTGGGTCTTCACCGGCCTCGCCGCGCTGCTGTTCGGGCTGCTCCCGCGCGCGACGACGTGGGCGTGGGCGGGGCTCGGCGTGGTCGGGTTCCTGGCGCTGCTCGGCCCGCTGCTGCAGTTGCCGGACTGGATCTACGACGTGTCCCCGTTCGAGCACGTCCCGCGCATGCCGGCCGACGCGTTCTCCGCCGCCCCGCTGCTGGTGCTGACCGCGGTCGCGGCCGCGCTGCTCGCGCTCGGCGCCTGGGGGTTCCGCCGCCGCGACCTCGGTTGAGGCCGCGGCGGCCGAGCCTCACTTCGTCTTCAGGACGCCTCCGGCGGCCTTCCCGAGCTTGATCGTGAAGCTGCGCGTGGCCTTCCCGGAGGTCACGGCGACCACGACCTTGCGGGTCTTCTTCACGCGCGTCGGCGACTTGAGCTTGAGCGTCAGCTTGCCCTTCTTGACGCTGCGCGTCACCGCACGCTTGGTGTGCTGCAGCCGCGCCGAGCCCTTGAGCGCGATCGTGGCCGGCGCCGCCGAGACCGTGCACGAGATCGAGCGGCCGTCACCGGCCAGGTCGCACGTGATGCGGACGTTCGGCACGTCGCCCTTGTCGCCCTTGGGCCCCTGCGGGCCGGCGGGGCCGGCCGGACCCGCGGGACCGGGCGGACCGGGGACGCCGACCGGCTCCGGATCCGGCGTCGGCGTGGGCGTCGGCGTCGGCGTCGGGATCGGCGGCACCTCGGGGCCGGCCGTGCCGCACGGGCCCGCCGCGCTCCAGTCGAGGTCGATGCCGGCGCAGCCGCCGGCCGCCTTCTGGTCGGTGACCATCTGCGCCACGTCGGCCAGCAGCTGCTTGGCGTCGTAGACGACGCCGTTGCGCACCGTCCAGCGGACGCCGCCGACGCGCTCGAGCTTGCCGGTCGCGTCGTTGAGGCGCATCGTGCCGGTGCCGTAGAGCGTCTTGAAGTTCGCCAGCGGGTTCTCCGGGGCGATCACCAGGTCGGCGTACTGGCCGACGCGCACCATCCCGTACTCGGGCTCCTCGCCCTTGGGCGCGGTGAGCGTGCGCGCGGCGTCGCGCGTGTAGGCGCGGATCGCCTCCTGCGCGGTGAAGCCGGCCTCCTGCATCAGCTCCAGCTCACGGATCGCCGCGAAGCCGTAGAGGCTGTAGATGAACCCGGCGTCGGTGCCGCCGGCGACCCGGCCGCCGATCGACTTGTAGTCGTTGACGAGCAGCATGTAGCGCTGCATGAAGCGCTTCCAGGACACCTCGTCGGCGGTCGTCCAGTCGTAGTAGAAGGAGCCGTGGTTGGTGCGGTTGGGCTCCCAGAACTTCCAGATCGACGGCATCGCGAACGTCCGGTGCCACTCCTGCGAGCGCGCCCGCATCAGGTCGCGGCCGGCCTCGTAGACGCTCATCGTCGGACCGAACGTCACGCCGTTGGCCTTCTGCTCGTTCAGGTACGCCCACCACTCCGGCGAGCGCGGCTCGAACGTGTAGTCGATCACCTTGGCGACGTGGCGCCAGCGCGACTGCTCGTCGTTGTAGTTGTAGTCCTCGGGGTACGGGTGCGTGCGCCCGTCCTTGAGCAGCGACTCGAAGTGCCCGTAGAAGTGGGTCACGGTGCCGAGCCCCATGCGACCGGTCTCGAGCGCGTTGACCTCGGTGTAGACCGGCGGCGAGTGGTGCATGGTCGTGCCCATGCCCAGCTTCTTGGCCTCGTCGATCATCGCTTCCAGGATCGCCCGGTCCTGGTCGGCGCCGGTGCCCGCGAACTTGACGCCGTCGACGCCGTTGACCGACGCCCAGCGGACCCAGTCGCGGGCCTTCGCCGGCGAGTCGAGCGCGCCGTTCGGCCACGCGGCCCCCGGCCGCTGGTAGTTGACGATGCGCGGTGCGACGATCGTGTTCGCCTCGCTCGCCGCCTTGTCGCGCACCGCGGCGGCGTTGCCCGTCAGGTTGACGCCGCGGACCGTGGTCACGCCGTGCCCGAGCCACAGCTTGTACGCGTACGTGAGCGGCGTGCCGCCCTGCTGGGCGTGGACGTGCTCGTCGACGAGCCCCGGCATCACCCACATGCCGGTCGCGTCGACTTCGTGGTCGGCGTCACGCGGCTGACGGTTCGGCTGCAGCGGCAGCCCCGGCGTGCCGGCCGAGCGCAGCTCGGTGATCCGGTTGTTCTGGATCACGATGTCGATCGGGCCGCGGACCGTGCCGCCGGACCCGTCGATCACGTTCACGCCCCGGATCACGAGCTTGTTGAACGGCCCCTTGCCCTCGTCCGGACCGCGCGGCGGCGTGGTCTGCGCCACCGCGGCCGCCGGCCACACGGCAGCCGCCAGCACGGCGGCGACGAGCGCCCGTTTGCGTGGAACCATGTCCTCCCCCTCCCGCTTGGAACCTGCTGCGGGATGAATATCAAATGAGAGTCACCTGGGCGCCGCCGCCCAACCTTGCCAAACTTGTGTCAAGGTTGCGCTAGGCTTTCGGCATGCGCGACTTCCTTGCCGCCACGCGTGACCGGGTCGTCGTCTTCGACGGCGGCATGGGTGCCACGCTCGAGCAGTTCGACCTCTCGCTGGAGAAGGACTACCGCCTCCCCGGACGCTGCCACGAGGCGCTCGTCCTCAACCGCCCGGACGTCATCGAGGGCGTGCACGCGTCGATGGTCGAGGCCGGCGCGGAGGTCGTGGAGACGGACACGTTCCAGGCCTCCCGGCTCAAGCTCGACGAGTGGGGCCTGAGCGAGCACACGCTCGAGATCAACCGGCGCGCGGCGGAGATCGCGCGCAAGGCCGTCGGCGAGCAGCGCTTCGTCGCGGGCTCGATCGGCCCGACCGGCTTCCTCCCCGCGTCCGAGGACCCGACGCTCGGGCAGGTCCGCTTCCGCACGCTGGTGGAGGTCTTCACCGAGCAGGCCCAGGGCCTGCTGCAGGGCGGCGTCGACCTGCTGATCGTGGAGACCGCGCAGGACATCCTCGAGGTCAAGGCCGCGATCTTCGGCATGCGCGAGGCGTTCAAGCTCGTCGGGCGCAGCGTGCCGATCCAGGCGTCCGTCTCGCTTCTGCCCAACGGCGGCAAGATGCTGCTGGGCACCGACATCAGCGCCGCGCTGACCACGCTCGAGGCCCTCAAGGTCGACGTGATCGGCCTCAACTGCTCGACCGGCCCCGAGGACATGCGCGACGCGATCCGCTTCCTCGGCGAGCACTCCCCGCTCCCGGTCCACTGCATCCCGAACGCCGGCATCCCGCACCAGGGGCCGGACGGCGAGACCGTGTTCCCGGAGCCGCCGGGGCCGCTGGCCGAGATCCTGGGCGACTTCGTCGAGCGCTACGGCGTCTCGATCGTCGGCGGCTGCTGCGGCACCACGCCCGAGCACATCGCCGCCGTCAAGGAGCGCTGCGCCGCGCATCCGGTGAGCGCGCGCCCCGCTCCCCGCACGCCGCACATCTCCTCGATGATCGCCGCCGCGCCGCTGGTGCAGGAGCCGGCGCCGACGATCGTGGGCGAGCGCGTCAACTCGCAGGGCTCGCGCAAGGCCAAGGAGCTGCTGCTGGCCGACGACTACGACGGGCTGCTCCAGGTCGCCGAGGACCAGGTCGAGGGCGGCGCGCACGTGCTCGACCTGTGCGTGGCGCTGACCGAGCGCACCGACGAGGACGAGCAGATGCGGCTCGTTGCCAAGAAGGTGTCGCTGACCCAGCCGGCGCCGATCCAGGTCGACTCGACCGAGCCCGAGGTGATCGAGACCGCGCTCGAGCAGATCCCGGGCCGCGCGATCGTCAACTCGGTCAACCTGGAGGCCGGCGAGGCCAAGCTCGACCGGGTCGTGCCGATCGCGATGGCGCACGGCGCCGCGCTGATCGCGCTCACGATCGACGAGGTCGGCATGGCCAAGACGCGCGAGCGCAAGCTGGAGATCGCGCGCCGCATCACCGAGCTGGTCTGCGACAAGCACGGCATGGACCGCGAGCTGCTGATCTTCGACGCGCTCACGTTCACGCTGACGACCGGCGACGAGGAGTGGAAGCCGTCGGCGATCGAGACGATCGAGGGCATCCGGCTGATCAAGACCGAGCTGCCGGGCGTCAAGACGTCGCTGGGCGTGTCGAACGTGAGCTTCGGCATCGGGCTGGCGGCGCGCTCGGTCCTGAACTCGGTCTTCCTGCACCACTGCGTGGACGCCGGGCTGGACCTGGCGATGGTCAACCCGAACCACATCACGCCCTACGGCGAGATCCCGCAGCTCGAGCGCGACCTGGCCGACGACCTGGTCTTCAACCGCCGCGAGGACGCGCTGGAGCGCTTCATCGCGCACTTCGAGTCCAAGGGCCCGGCCGAGGCCGCCGAGGCCGCGGACCCGACGGCGGACATGGCGCCCGAGGAGGCGCTGCACTGGCACATCCTGCGCCGCAAGAAGGACGGCGTGGAGGCGCAGATCGACGCCGCGGTGGAGAAGATCGGCGCCGTCCCGACGCTCAACGACGTGCTGCTGCCGGCCATGAAGGAGGTCGGCGACAAGTTCGGTGCGGGCGAGCTGATCCTGCCGTTCGTGCTCCAGAGCGCCGAGGTGATGAAGCGCGCGGTCGCGCAGCTCGAGCAGTACCTGGACAAGATCGAGGGCTACACCAAGGGCACGGTCGTGCTGGCGACCGTGTTCGGCGACGTGCACGACATCGGCAAGTCGCTGGTCAACACGATCCTGACCAACAACGGCTACACGGTGGTCGACCTCGGCAAGCAGGTGCCGATCTCGACGATCCTGGACGCCGCGGTCGAGCACAAAGCGACCGCGATCGGGCTCAGCGCGCTGCTGGTGTCGACGTCCAAGCAGATGCCGCTGGCGGTGCAGGAGCTGCACCAGCAGGGCCTGGAGTACCCGGTCCTGCTCGGCGGCGCCGCGATCAACCGCAAGTTCGCTCTGCGCGCGCTGTACCCGGGCGGCAAGGAGTCCGAGACCGTCTACGACCCCGGCGTCTTCTACTGCAAGGACGCGTTCGAGGGCCTGTCCGTGATGGACCGGTTGATCGAGCCGGACCGCCGCGCCGAGCTGGTCGAGGAGATCCGCGAGGCCGGGCGGCGCCTGCGCGAGGCCAACGAAGAGGAGGAAGTGCTCGACACGAGCGACGACTCCGTCCGTTCGGCCGTGCGCACCGACGTGGACGTGCCCGAGCCCCCGTTCTGGGGCGTGCGCGAGATCGAGGTCGACCGCGACGAGCTCTACACGCACCTGGACACGCACGTGCTGTTCAAGCTGCACTGGGGCGGGCGCGGCGTGAAGGGCGAGGAGTGGCGGCGGCTGCTGGCCGAGGACTTCCGGCCGCGCCTGGAGCGCATGTGGGCGTCCGCGGACTACCTGCACCCCCGGGCGCTGCTGGGCTACTTCCCCTGCTACTCCGAGGGCAACGACATCGTCGTGCTCGACCCGGCCGACCGGGAGACCGTGATCGAGCGGTTCACCTGCCCGCGCCAGCCCAAGGGCGACCGGCTCTGCCTGGCCGACTTCTTCCGCCCGCGCGAGTCCGGCGAGCTGGACGTCGTCGCGCTGCAGGCCGTGACCGTCGGCTCCGAGGTGACCGAGCTGATGGCGTCGCTGGAGGCCGAGGGCGAGTTCGCCGAGCAGCTGTTCGTGCACGGGCTCGGCGTGCAGACCGCCGAGGGCCTGGCCGAGTGGCTGCACTGGCGCGTGCGCCAGGACCTCGGGATCGACGTCCGCCAGGGACGCCGGTACTCGTGGGGCTACCCGGCGGTGCCCGAGCAGTCCGAGCACCTGAAGGTCGAGCGCCTGCTGGGGATCGACCAGATCGGCATGCGGATCTCCGACGGCTACGCGCCGATCCCGGAGCAGTCGACGCTCGCGCTGGTCGCGCACCACCATCAGGCCGGCTACTACGGCATGCGCAACGGCCGGCTGCTGCCGAACGGCTCGCCGGACGACGTGATCCGCGGCACGGCCCGCGATCCCTCGCTGTTCGCGGACGCCGAAGCGTTCGAAGAGGTCGCCGGCTAGGACGTGGTCCCCGACGTCGTCGGGCCCGGGTTGAAGCTGCTGTTCGTCGGCATCAACCCGTCGCTGCGCTCGGCGGACGTCGGCCACCACTTCGCGCGGCCCGGCAACCGGTTCTATCCGGCGCTGTTCGCGGCGGGGATCACCCCGCGGCGGCTGGCGCCCGAGGAGGACGGCGCGCTGCCGCGCTACGGCGTCGGCATCACCAACCTCGTCGCGCGTGCGACGCGCGCGGCGTCGGAGCTGTCGGCGGCCGAGCTGCGCGCCGGCGCGGCGCGGCTGGAGACGCTCGCGGCCACGCTGCGCCCAGGCCTCGTGGTCTTCCTCGGCGTGACCGCCTACCGGGTCGCGTTCGCGCGGCCGCGGGCGACGCTGGGCGAGCAGCCGCAGCGGCTCGGCGGGCGGCCGGTCTGGATCCTCCCGAACCCGAGCGGGCTCAACGCGCACTACAAGCCCGCGGACTTCGCGCGGCTCTACCGCGAGGCGTACCTAGAAGCCGAGCGGCAGGGTCTCGCGCCAGGCGCGCCCGTGGCGCCGGTGCGCGGTGAGCTCGACGCGTCCGTCGACGAAGTCCCCGTCGTAGACGGCCAGGATCACGTGCCCGACGCTTGACGGGAACAGCGTGCGGATGTCGCGCGGCGTGCGGACCGTGACGCGGACGACGTCGGCCGCGCACTGCGCGTAGATGGTCAGGCGCCCGGTCAGCAGCCGGCGCTCGCTCCGCGCGCGCTGCAGGAACGCGTCCTCGACCGGGTCGCTGCCGTAGCCGATGCCCGCGTCGCAGGCCCGCTTGGCGTTCGGGCGGGTCTCCAGCGGGCGGCAGGCCTCCCCGGTCAGCGTGGTGGCGAAGAACAGCGCGAGCCGCAGGTCGACGCCCCCGGCGCGCCCGTCGACCACACGCGTCGGCCCGGCGCTGCAGGCGCCGCCGTCGCTCGTCCTGGCGACCGGGATCCCCCAGCGCGGGCCGCCGGCCGGGTCCGGCGCGGGCGCCTCGACGGTCGCGGTCCCGGGCACCAGCGCCGGGAAGCGGAAGTGGCTCGTGATGCTCGACGGCAGCGGCGCGGGGCCGAGCTTGACGGTGTGCCCGTTGCCGGTCACGGTCGCACCGTCCGGGTGCGCGTCCGGGCCGGCGACGCGCAGGAAGGCGCCGTCCTCGACCGCCGCCGCGCCGTCCGCGGCGCCGCTGCCGCTGACGGTCGCCTCGTGCGTCCCGGGCAGCAGGCCCCAGACCACCGAGCCGGTGATGTGCGGCGCCGCCGGGTCCGCGATCGTGAGCGGGAACGCCATCCGCGCCTGCACCTGCGGCCGCTTGGCCGCCGTGCACTGCAGCAGCTGGTCCTCGATCCCGAGCTCGTGGAAGCGCCCGTCGCCGTAGATCCAGCCGAACGTGTCCCCCTGGACGCGGCCGAGCTGGACGCAGCGGTCGCGGCCGACTACGCGCGCCCCGTCGAGCGTGCGCGCCGGCCGCTGGAGCGCGAGCCGCTCGGCGTTGAACGTGCGCAGCGCCCACGCCGGGCCGCCGGCGGGGTCGGCGACGCGGGCCACGATCCGGGCGTCGTGCACCCGGTACTGCGTGCGTTCGGGCGAGTAGCGGCCGTCCGGGAGCCGGGCGGGGTCGGACAGGTCGACCGGGATCGCCGGCGCGGGGGCGGGCGCGGGCGTGTCCTGCGCGTGTACGGCCGCGCCCGCGGCTCCGGCGAGCGCTCCGGCGGCGAGCGCGGCGGCGAGCAGCGAGCGGCGCTTCATCCCCGCAGTCCTTTCGGCGGCGGCACGGTGCCGTGGGTCGGTCCGTAGCGGTGCCCGTCGACGGTCACGGTCACGGCCCCCGGGTCGGTGTCCGGCGGCAGGAAGACGAGGAAGCCGCCGTTCGGACGCGGGCGGGCGCGCTGCTCGAAGCCGCCGGGCGCGCGCACCGTGATCGACGTGCGGCCGCGCGCGCTGCCCCAGACCGCGACGCGCGGCGGGTGATGGTTCCAGCGCCCGCCGCCGCTCAGCCGGCGGGTCGTGAAGTACAGCGGATCGAGCTTCACGCCGGCCCGGCCCGGCTCCAGACCGCAGACCAGCGGCGACGCGGCGCCGGGCTGGCCCGGCACCGAGCGGGCGGTCGAGAAGCTCAGGCAGCCGGGGCGCACGCGCGGGAGCGGCCGGCCGCCGGGCGTGCCGAGCGCGGACGCCGTCAGCCGCCAGGCGCGGTCACCGTCGGCGTCGGCGACGACGAACCCGCTCTTCGGGCTGAAGTCGTACGTGCGCTCGCTGCCGTCCTTGCGGTGCAGCGTCACGACCGGCTGCGCGTCCTCGGGGTAGCCGCGCAGCGCGAGGACGAACGCGCCGTCCGGGGTGTGCGGGACGGTGCGCGGGGCGCCTCCGCCGGCGGCGACCGTCACCCGCTGCAACCGCGGCCCGGCGACGCCGTTGACGACGGTGCGCACGTCGCGCGGGCGCTTGGCCGCGAAGATGCGCACGCCGACCAGCGTGCCCGGCTCGCCGCAGGCGTCCGCGTTGGCCTCGGGCAGCGCGCGGAAGACGCCGTCGAGGCCGACGATCCCGAACGTGCCGTCCTGGAGCTGCCCGACCGCACTGCACTGCAGGCCCGTGTCCGAGCGCGAGACGCGCAGCGTCCACGGCGGCGCCCCGCGGTCCGGGTCGGCCGCGTGCAGGCCGGCGACCGCGCCGCTGCCGGGCGCGACCCGCTGCTCGGGCGTGACGTCGGAGGCGGCGAACGGCGCGATCGAGCTGCCCCGCAGCGCGAGGTACGTGCCGGCGGCCGCGGTCCCGGCGACGCCGAGCGCGAGCGCCGCGGTGAGCCCGAACGCCACGAACGGTCGTCGCGCGGGCCGCGCACGCACCGCCGCGGCCCGCACGAGGTCGCGCTCGAGGTCGTCGAAGAAGCGGCTCACGCGAGACCACCTCGAGTCGGCGCCCGCCGCCAGGCGAGCGGCGCGCGGCGCGTGCACGACCCCGCCGGGGCGAACATGGCGGGCTCTCGCATGGCCTGCGAGGGCGCTGACCGAGTCATGCCGCCGCTCCCAGACGCCGCCGCAGCGCGCTCAGCCCGCGCGAGACGCGCTGGCGCACCACGGCCTCCGAGCAGTCCCATTCCGCCGCCAGCTCGCGGTAGTCGCGCTCGTCGACCACGCGGGCCAGCAGCGCGGCGCGCTGCTCGGCCGGCAGGTCGGCGAGCAGCGCGCCGAGGTCGCCCGCGAGGCGCTCGGCGTCGATCAGCTCCTCGGCGCGCTCGAGCTCCGGGTCGGTGAGCTCGCGCGGCGGCAGGCCGAGCGCGCGCCGCGACCGGTCGACCACCGCGCCCCGGCGCGCGCTGTCGGCGAGCTTGTGCGCGGCGATCGCGAACAGCCACCCGCGCGCCGGTCCGCGCTCGGGCGCGAAACGCGGCAGCCCCTGCAGCGCGGCCGCGAACGTCTCGGCGGCGAGGTCGGCCGCGATGTCGCGGCGGCCGGTACGGTGAACGAGGAAGGCGAGCACGGAGCGCAGATGGCGGCGGTAGAAGACCGCGAACGCCTCCGCGTCCGCGGCGGTGGCCGCGAGCAGTTCCTCGTCACTGCGGGGATCGTCGCGACGCACCACCCGTTCTTTCGGACGACGCGCCGAGTTGTGACGCTAGGACGCCTCGACCTCGGCGTGCTTGCGCGCGCTGAGCGACACCGGCGCGCTGTGCAGGGCCCGCAGGCGCACCTCGCGCCACGACAGCCCTTCCTTGACCAGCGCCGGCGCGCCCATCACGACCGCGGTCGCGACCTCGACGGCCTGCAGGATGATCCCGTAGCCGAGCGCCTGCGCCGGGGCGACGCCGTACGCGCCGACCAGCACCGCCATGCACGCCGCCTGGAAGACGCCCAGGTTCGACGGCGTCACCGGCAGCACCGCGGTCACGTTGACCGCGAACAGCACGGCGGCCGCGGCGCCCAGGTCCGCCTTGTGCTCGAGCCCGAGCGCGACCAGCAGCACGTAGCAGGAGAGCCACTGCAGCGCCCACGCGGCGAGCTGGGTCGAGATCGCGATCGAGCCCTCGCGCGGGCGCAGGAAGACGGTCAGGCCGGAGCGCACGCGCGCGGTCGCGTCCCGTCCCTGCGCCACCCAGCGCCCGACCCGCGCCGAGCGCGACGGCAGGCCGGACCGGATCAGCGCCGGCGCCACCAGCACCGCGATCAGCACCCCGATCGGCGCCACCGCGTACCACAGCAGCGCCTGCTGGCGCCCCGCGAACAGGCCGATGGTGGTGAACATCACCGCGCCCAGGATCACCAGCGCGAACACGTTCAGCAGCGTCTGCGAGACGATCGTACCGAGCACGACCGGCAGGCGCTCGCGCGCGCGGCCGAGCCGGCGCGAGACGACGAGCGCGCGCGACGGCTCGCCGAGCCGGGCGGGCAGCGTCGCCGACATCAGGACGCCGATCGTCGTGCCCTGGACGGCGTCCACCATGCGCGGGCGCGCGTCCGGCAGCGCCGCCTTCAAGATCGCGTGCCAGGAGACCGCGCGCAGCAGCATCGCCGCGCACATCAGCGCCAGCCCGAACAGAACCCAGGCGGGGCTCGAGCGCACCAGCGTGTCGCCGATCCGCTGCAGCCCGATGTGCTGGACGGCCAGATAGGAGCCGATCACGGTCGCGAGCCCCGCGCCGCCGACCAGCGCCCGGCGCGCGAAGCGCGCGCGGGAGCCGGTGCGCACCGGCTCCAGCGACGGCAGCCGCCGCGCCGGGACGTGCTCGCGCCCGTCCGCCGAGCGCACGCCGATCTTCACCGCCGCCCGCGCCATCGCGCCCTCGGGCTGCGGCACCGCACGCGCGTCCGCGTACGCGCCGGCCACCCGCTCGGCCACCCGCGGCCACGCGTAGCGCGCCGCGCTCGCGGCCGCGTTCTCGGCCAGCGCGTGCACGCGCGCCGGCGCGAACGCCAGGTCGCGCAGCGTCTCCGCCAGCGCGGTCGCGTCCCCGCGCGGGACGAGCACGCCGTCCACGCCGTCGTTGACCACGTCGCGGTAGCCCGCGATGTCGGACGCCACGACCGGCGTGCCGGCCGCGAACGCCTCCGTCAGCACCATCCCGAACGACTCGCCGCCCAGCGACGGCGCGCACAGCAGGTCGGCCTCGCGCAGCGCGGCCTCCTTGGCGGCGTCGTCGACCCGCCCGAGCGCCGTCACACCGTCGCCGTCGACCAGCAGCGGCTCCAGCTCCTCGGCCGTCGAGCCGACCACGACCAGCTCGGCCGGCAGCTCGCGCCGCAGCGCCTCGAAGGCGCGCAGCAGGACCGGCAGGCCCTTGCGCTCCACCGCCTGGCCGACGAACGCGATCCGCAGCGGGTCCCCGGCCGCGCGCACGCGCGGGACGGGCGCGCCGCCGGCCGGCAGCACGACGCCGTTCGGGATCACCCGGTAGCGGCCGCCGTAGAACCGCTGGCCGGTCCAGGCCGCGGCCTCGGAGACCGCGATCCGCAGCTGCAGGTGGTTGAGCTTGCGCCGCGCGCCGAGCAGCGCGGCGACCGCGTGCGGCGCGCGCGCCTCGGAGTAGCAGTGGAACGTCCCCACCAGCGGCGCGTCGACGCTGGTCAGCGCGTCCCAGCCGACGACGGGCGCGACCGGCTCGTGGACGTGGACGACGTCGAAGTCCCCCGCGCGCAGCTCGCGCCGCAGGGTCGAGATCGCCGAGGGCGTCGCGGCCAGGTTGGAGACGGCGCCGTTGGACGGCCAGCCGAACGTCCCGCCGAGCGGCACCAGCCACTCCGGCCGCTCGCGCGCCTGCGGGCGCGCGCCACGATGCAGCAGCGCCGTACGGCGCCGGTCGGGATCGAACGGCGCGAAGACGCGAACGTCATGCCCGGTACGCAGCAACTCGAGGGCGAGCGCTTCGATGTGGCGCGTCACGCCACCGGGGTAGGTCCACGAATACGGGGATACCAACGCGACCCGCATTCAGCCGATCCTACGAAACCGGAACGACGGTTCGGGTACGGCTAACCGCTCTTCACCTATCCTGGGCACCCGAAGCCCATGCCCGAGCGCCAGTTCGTCAAGTACACGTTCCTCAAGGTCGATCCCGCCTGGCGCCGCCTGGACGCCGATGTTCGCGCCGCCCACAAGCGCGAAGTCATCGCGGCGTGCGAGGACTACGGGTCGGAACGGCTCCTGCGCGCATTCTCCCTGATTGGTACGCGAGGTGACGCCGACCTCCTGCTGCTCAGTCAGGCTTCCAACCTCGAGCGCATCCACGAGCTGCACGTCGTGCTCGCCCAGAGCGGGCTGATGGCGTGGTGCGAGACCCCGTACAGCTACCTGGCGATGACCAAGCCGAGCGAGTACTCCGACGAGTCCCGCCTCGAGGTCCGGCCCGCGCACGCCAAGTACCTGTTCGTGTACCCGTTCGTGAAGACGCGCGCCTGGTACGGGCTGGACCCGAAGGAGCGCTGGCGGATCATGCAGGAGCACATCCGCGTCGGCCGCGAGTACCCGGACATCGACCTCAACACGAGCTACTCGTTCGGGCTCGACGACCAGGAGTTCGTCGTCGCGTTCGAGGGTGACGAGCCGGCGGCGTTCCTGGACCTCGTGCAGCGGCTGCGGACGACCGAGTCGAGCGCCTACACGCTGCGCGACACGCCGACGTTCACGTGCATCTCGATGTCGGTCGAGCGCGCCCTGAACGCACTCGACGGCGCGCACCTGCACGTCACCGCGTAGCCGCGCTCAGCTTCGCGCCCGGGCGGCCGATCTACCGGGGGGATGACCCCTGCAATCACCACCGAGCGCCATCGGCTCGTGACCCGGTCGGACTTCGACGGGCTCGTGTGCGCGGCGCTGCTCCAGCATCTCGGCATCCTCGACGACATCCTCTTCGTCCACCCGAAGGACGTGCAGGACGGCAAGGTCGAGCTGGGCCCGTACGACATCACCACGAACCTCCCGTACCACCCGGACGTGGCGATCTCCTTCGACCACCATCACTCCGAGACGCTCCGCGTGAACGGGCCGCACGAGAACCACGTGATCGTGCCGGCGGCGGCGTCCGCGGCCCGGGTGGTCTACGAGTACTACGGCGGCGCCGGCGCGTTCCCGGGCCTCAACGAGCTGATGGCGGCGGTCGACAAGGGCGACGCGGCGGACTTCACGCTCGAGGAGATCCTGCGCCCGGACGGCTGGGTGCTGCTGAACTTCCTGATGGATCCTCGCACCGGCCTCGGCCGCTTCCGCGAGTTCCAGATCTCCAATTACCAGCTGATGATGCGGCTGATCGACGTCTGCACCGTGATGCCGATCGAGGAGATCCTGCGGATCCCGGACGTCGCCGAGCGCGTCGACCTCTACCGCGCGCACGCCGCGGCCGCCGAGGAGCAGATCCGGCGCTGCGCGAGCGTGCACGGCAACCTGGTCGTGCTCGACCTGCGCGACGAGGACGTCATCCACCCCACCAACCGCTTCACGATCTACGCGCTGTTCCCGCAGTGCGACGTCTCGATCCACGTGCTCTGGGGCCTGCGCCGACAGAACACGGTGTTCGCGACCGGCAAGTCGATCCTCGACCGCGGCTGCCCGACCAACGTGGGCGAGCTGATGCTGCGCCACGGCGGCGGCGGGCATCCGGCGGCCGGCACGTGCCAGGTGGCCAACGAGGACGCGGAGCGGGTGCTGGCCGAGCTGGTCGGCGCGGTAACGTCGGCGGCCTGAACGCCGCCGACACCCATCTCAGCCTCGATCCGGTCATGGCAGGGCTCATTGCCGACTTCGGCGGGCCGCTCGCGGACGATCCACCGCCGCCCCGGCCCGCCGGCGTCTACGCCGCGCTGCTGCGCTCGATCACCGGCCAGCAGCTCTCGGTCAAGGCCGCCCGCGCGATCTACACGCGCCTGCTGGACCGCTTCGACGGGCAGCCGCCGACGCCCGAGCAGCTGCTCGCCGACGACCCGGACGCGCTGCGCGCCGCCGCCGGCCTCTCGCGCGCGAAGGTCGTCGCGCTGCGCTCGCTGGCCGAGCACGTGCTCGACGGCGCGCTGCAGATCGACCACCTGGCCGAGCTGCCGGACGCGGAGGTCATGCGCGAGCTGGTCGCCGTCAAGGGCATCGGCGAGTGGACCGCGCACATGTTCCTGATGTTCACGCTGCACCGGCCGGACGTGCTGCCGACCGGCGACCAGGGCATCAAGAACGCGGTCGCGCGCGCGTACGGGCTCGACGCCGTCCCGGCCCCGGACGCGCTGACCGAGCTGGCGGAGCCGTGGCGCCCGCACCGCACGCGCGCCTGCGAGTACCTGTGGCGCTCGCTGGACAACGCGCCTACCTGAGCCGCGCCTCCTCGAGGTCGAGGTCGCGTTCGATCGCCCGCTGCACGTCCTGGCTGACCTTGCCCTCGTTGCGCAGGGTCAGCACCGCGGCGCGCTCGGCCGCGATCAGGTCGCGGCGGACGTCGGTGAACTGCAGCCGCTGCTCCTGCAGCGCGTCCGGCGTGCGCTCGCCGCCGAGCACGGCCACGCAGCGCTGGAAGCGCGCGCGGTAGACGTCGCGCAGCCGCCGCAGCGGCTCGTCGCCGATCCGCTGCTCGTCCTCGAGCTCGTCCAGCCGGTCCAGCGCGGACTGCGCGGCCTCCAGCCGCGCGATCGCCTCCTCCGGGCTCCACTCGCGCTCGGCCGGCAGCCGCAGCACGCGGATCAGCGCCGGCAGCGTCAGGCCCTGGCCCACCAGCGTCACCAGGATCACCGCGAACGTGAGGAAGATGACCTCGGCACGGCCCGCCGTGCCCTGCGTGATCGACAGCGCCGCGGCGAGCGAGATCGCGCCGCGCATCCCGCACCAGCCGACCACGACCCGCTCGCGCACGGCCAGCCCGGACGCCAGCGGCAGCAGCGCGAACGCGAGTCGCACGGCGATCACCAGCAGCGCCAGCAGCACGCCGATCATGGCCAGCGAGCCGACGCTGGTGCCGTCGACCTGCTCGACGATCGACTCCAGCTGCAGCCCGAGCAGCACGAACAGCATCGCCTCCAGGCCGAACGTCATGATCTTCCAGAACGCGGTCGCGGTCAGCCGAGTGTCGGCGTCGAAGAACTCGGACTGGTGCCAGCCCGCGTACAGACCGGCGACCGCGGCGGCCAGGATCCCGGACGCGTGCACCTCCTCGGCGGCGATGTAGCTCGCGTACGCCGCCAGCAGCGTCAGAAAGACGGACACGGTGACGTCCGGCTGGCGGCGGATCGCGCGCAGGATCAGCCACGAGACGGCGACGCCGATCGCCGTGCCGCCGGCCGCGGCGAGCACGAACTCGCCGAGCGCCTTGCCGGCCGAGAAGCCCTCGATGCCGGCGGCGCCGAGCGCGATCCGGAACGCGGTCAGCCCGGTCGCGTCGTTGATCAGCGACTCGCCCTGGACGAGCAGCTTCACCCGGTCCGGGACGCGCACCGACGCGAAGGTGGCGACGGCGGCGACCGCGTCCGTCGGCGCGACGACCGCACCGAGCATGAACGCCGCCGCCCACGGCAGGCCGTCGACCAGCGCGTGCGCGGCGACCGCGACGGCCGCGGTCGTGACCAGCACCAGCGCGAGCGCCAGCAGCCCGAGCGCGCGGCTCTCGGCCCGCAGCTCGCGCGGCGACGAGTACCAGCCGGCGGACATCAGCAGCGGCGGGACGAACACCAGCAGCACGACGTGCGCGTCGATCTCGACCTCCGGCATCCCGGGGACGAACGCCAGCGCCAGGCCCGCCAGGACGAGCACGATCGGGTACGGCACGCGCACGAAGTCCGCGGCGCGGACGAGCAGGACCGCGGCGAACAGCAGCGCGAAGAGGAGCTCGAGATCGCCCACGGCGCGCCGGAGTCTAGGATCGCGCGATGCCGCTGCCGCCACTGGACGCCGCCGACCACGTCGCCGGCCCGCCCGACGCGCCGCTGGAGCTGATCATGTACGGCGACTTCCAGTGCCCGTACTGCAGCGCGGCGCAGTCGATCCTGCGGCGCGTGCGCGAGCGGCTCGAGGGCCGGCTGCGGTTCGTGTTCCGGCACCTGCCGCTGCACGAGGTCCACCCGGACGCGCAGCGCGCCGCCGAAGCGGCCGAGGCGGCGGCCGCGCAGGGCGCCTTCTGGGAGATGCACGACGCGCTGTACGCCAACGGCGGGCGGCTGGGGCTCGCCGACGTGGTCGCGCTGGCCCGCTCGCTCGGGCTCGACGCCGCCCGCGTCGAGGATGAGCTGCGCCGGGGCGTGTACGCCCCGCGCGTCGCGCGCGACGCCGACGCCGCACGCGCCGAGGGGATCGACGCCACGCCCGCGTTCGTGGTCAACGGGCACCTGCACACCGGCGCGTTCGACGCTGGTTCGCTGGTTGACGCTCTGGACGCCTGATTCACGTCGGATTCGCGACCGTCCGACTACCCTAGCCCGCCATGCACCGTGTGTTGCCGTTGCTCCTGCTTGCCCTGATCGCCGCCGGGTGCGGCTCAGGCTCGGACGCCGCGCAGCGGGACCCGGTGCAGAACGTGCCGTCCGAGAACGGGGTGCGCGAGGGCGTCAAGGCCGCGGCGACGCCGGACGAGGCGGCGTTCCCCGCCGCCGGCGGCAAGACGCTGCAGCAGCTGGCGGACACGATGACCGCGGGGCCGTCGCTGGCGGTCGCCAGCTCGGTCTTCACCACGCCGGGCCAGACGCGGATGGCGTTCGGGATGATCGCCGCCGACGGCACGCCGATCTACGGGCCGACCGCGATCTACGTCGCGCCGACGCCGGGCGACCAGGCCGTCGGGCCGTTCGTCGCGCCCGCCGACGTCCTGCTGACCGACCCGCGCTACCGCTCCAAGCAGGCGGCCACGACCCAGGACCCGTTCGTGGCCGTCTACGCGGCCGAGGTCGAGTTCCCCGCGCGCGGGAAGTACGCGGTGCTGGCGACGACCAAGACGTCCGACGGCAAGCTGGTCGGCGCGACCGGGCAGGTCGACGTGTCCTCCAAGAAGGCGGACCCGATCCCCGAGGTCGGCTCGAAGGCGCCGAAGGTCCACACCGAGACGCTGGCGAGTGCCGGCGGCGACGTCACGAAGATCGACACGCGCGATCCCCCGAGCGACATGCACAAGGTCGACTTCGCCGACGTGGTCGGTAAGAAGCCGGTCGCGCTGCTGTTCGCGACGCCGCAGCTGTGCCAGTCGCGGGTCTGCGGTCCGGTGACGGACATCGAGCTGCAGATGCAGTCCAAGTACGGCGACCGGATGGACTTCATCCACCAAGAGGTCTACAACAACAATCAGATCAACGACGGTCTGCGCGAGCCGCTGCGGGAGTTCCACCTGCCGACCGAGCCCTGGTTGTTCGTCGTCAACGCGAAGGGTGTCATCACGGCGCGCCTCGAAGGCTCGATCGGCGTGCACCAGTTCGAGGAAGCCGTCAAGTCCGGACTGTGAGACGCGCGCTCACGGCATGTTCGACGGCGGCAGCCGCCGTCCTGGTCCTGCCCGGCGTGGCGGAGGCCCACGGGCTCGTCCAGCGTCAGCAGCTGCCGATCCCGGAGTGGCTGTTCGCGTGGGCCGCGGCGGCCGTGCTGGTGATCTCGTTCTTCGCGCTGGCCGTGCTGTGGCCGGAGCCGCGGCTGGAGCGTGAGCGCTGGCGGCCGGCGCCGGCGGGGCGCGCGTTCGCGTCGCCGGTCGTGCAGTCCGTCTGCGGCCTGATCGGCGTCCTGTTGCTGGTCGTGACGCTGCTGGCGGGCTACCTGGGCGCGGGCACCGCGCTCGACAACTGGGCGCCGACGTTCCTGCTGATCACGTTCTGGGTCGGGCTGGTGTTCGCGTCGATCCTGTTCGGCGGGCTCTACCGGGCGTTCAGCCCGTTCCGCGCGATCGGGCGGGCGCTGCCGTCCCTGAACCGGCCGTACCCGGAGAGGCTGGGGCGCTGGCCGGCCGCCGCCGGGCTGCTGATCTTCACCTGGATCGAGCTCGTGAGCGGGTGGGGCGAGACGCCGGCGACGCTCGTCACCGCCGCGCTCGGGTACACCGTGCTGACGCTCGCGGCGCAGTGCTACTGGGGCGTCGAGACGTGGACGCGGCGCGGGGAGGCCTTCGCGGTCTACTTCGACATGTTCGCGCGGATGTCGGTCTTCGAGACGCGCGACGGGGTGCTGGGGCTGCGGCGGCCGCTGTCCGGGCTGCCGCAGCTGGACCGGGCGGCCGGGACGGTCGCGTTCGTGTGCGTGATGATCGGGACGGTCACGTTCGACGGGCTCAGCCAGGGGCAGCTCTGGAAGGACCTGTCGGCGGACGTCGTCGACCTGCTCGACGGGCTCGGGATCGGAGCGCTGACGGCGTCGAAGATCGCGGCGACGTTCGGGCTGCTGCTCGGCGTCGGGATCGTCGCGGGCTTCTACCGGCTCGGGATCGAGGGCGCGCGGTCGGTCGGCGGCGGGCTCTCGTTCTCCAAGCTCGAGTTCGGGTTCGTGCACTCGCTGATCCCGATCGCGGCGGTCTACGTCGCGGCGCACTATTTGACGTTCCTGGTCTTCGAGGGGCAGGCGGTCTTCTACCTGGCGTCGGACCCGTTCGGGCAGGGCTGGAACCTGTTCGGCACCGTCAACTGGGGGATCGACTACGGGCTCTTCCCGCAGAAGGACACGTGGTACGTGCAGGTCGCGGTGGTCGTGATCGGGCACGTCGCGGCGCTGATGCTCGCGCACGACCGCGCGCTCTCGCTGTACCGGGACACGCGGCTGGCCGTGCGCTCGCAGTACTGGATGCTGGGCGTGATGGTCGGGTTCACCTCGCTCGCGCTCTGGCTGCTCGCGCAAGCGGGCTGACGGCGCGCCGCGTCTCGCGCCTACCCCGTGCACGCCGCGGGCGGCGGCGACGCGGTCGGCGCGCGGGTGCCGCCCCAGGCCTCCCACTCGTGCAGCGCCGGGCGGTCGCGCGTGAGGTCGGTGCTGACCAGGCCGGTCGGGAAGCGGTCGTCCTCGCGCAGCGTGTACTGGAACGCGACGGTGACGCGCGGGTCGTCGTACCAGCGGACGAGCTGGTCGTGCAGGGCGCGGCAGCCTTCGACGGGGTCGGCGATCCGGCGGGCGCCGGCGCTGAGGTCCTTGGGCGCGAGGCCGACGCCCGTCTCGGTGATCCAGATCGTGTGCGGCTGCGGGCAGTGGAACGCGTCCAGCGCGGCCGCGGCGGCGTCGACCGGGTCGCGGCCGCCGATGTACGCGTGCTGGGACCAGACCGTGCTCGCGCAGACGAGGTCGCGCGGCAGCGCCGCGATGAACTCGGGCACGCTGGTCGCGTGCGGCGTGGCGGTCATCAGGCCCGCGGTCTCGCCGAGCACGAGCCGCTGGTCGCCGGGGGCGGTCGCGAGCGCCTGCTGCAGCGCGGTGGCGATCTGCGCGTAGGCGGCGGGCGCGAGGCTCGGTGACGCCGGGTCGCACACCGCCCGCTGCGGGCTCAGGAACGCGGGGTGGTTGGGCTCGTTCCAGGGGCTGAAGAAGCTCAGCGTCGCGCCCTCCTTCGCGGCGGCCGCGAGCACCGCCTCGATCAGCGCCTGGTAGGCGGGCAGCGCGTCCGCGCGCGGCGGCCGCGCCCGCGGCGGCGTCCCACGCCGCTCGCACCCGCCCGCCGGGCTCGCGGCCCAGTCCGGCGTGTTCGCGACGACGACGAGGGTCTGCCAGGCGCCGGGAGCCGCCGCGCCCGCGCCGCTCGCCGCCGCGCCCGGAGTCGCCGCCGCCACGCCCGCGCCGCTCGCCGCCTCCACGCCCGCGCCCGCCGCCGCCCCGCCCGGAGTCGCCGCCGCCGCGCCCGCGCCCGCCGCCGCGCCCCCGCCCGCCGCCGCGCCGCCACTCACCGCGGCCTCCCGCGCGGCGCGCTGGCGCGAGGCCAGCGCGCGCAGCTGGTCGCGGACGCCGCCGTACCCGAGGCAGGGGCCGAGGGCGCGCATGCAGCCGCCGTTGGGGGCGTCGAGGTTCGCGGGCGCGTCCGCCGCCGGCTGGATCGACGCCCAGTCGAGCACGAGCCGGAAGTACGCCGGGTTGACCGCGGTCAGCTTGTCGCGCGCCGCGCTCCAGGGCTCCGGCAGCGCCCGGTCGGGCGCGGCGATCAGGTTCGCGTTGAACTCCGTGATGCCGACCGCGAGCCCGGCGCCGGCGGCCGGCGGAGCGGGAGCGGCGGGCGTGGGAGACGGCGTGGCGAGCGGCGAAGGCGTCGCCCGCGGGGCGACCTGCGCGTCGTCGTCCCGCGAGAAGCCCCACGCCGCAGCGGCGATCACCACGCTCGCCGCCACCGCGCAACACGCGAGGACGAGCTTCGACATCCGCCATCGAGGCTACCCGCCGCTCGCGCCGCCGACGCACCAGGGGGGGGTGTGCCGATCTCCTTGCCTCAGCCGCAAGGAGATCGGCACACCCCCCCGGCCGCCGCGCGAACTACGGACCCGAATCCGTGGATTTCACGGACGGTCGGCGCCGTTCGCCGTCATAGCGTCCGGCGCCGATGCCTGTCTTTCGCCCGTGCGGGCCCACGTGACCGCCGCCTGCCCGGTTCTGATCCAGGGCGGCATGGGCGTGGCGGTCTCGGGCTGGCGGCTCGCGTCCGCCGTCGCCCGCGCCGGCCAGCTCGGCGTCGTCTCCGGCACCGCCTCGGCCGTCGTCCTCGCGCGCCGGCTGCAGGACGGCGACCCCGGCGGCCACCTGCGCCAGGCGCTGCGCGCGTTCCCGGCCCCGGAGGTCGCGGAGCGGATCATCGCGCGCTACTTCAAGCCCGACGGCCGGCCGCCCGGCGCCGCGTACCGCGCGGTGCCCGTCCCGCGGCACCGCTCCACCCGCGCGTTCCTCGAGCTGACGGTCGCCGCGAGCTTCTCCGAAGTCCGCCTGGCCAAGACCGGGCACGACGGCCCGATCGGCATCAACCTGCTGGAGAAGATCCAGATCCCGACCCTGCCGACGCTCTACGGCGCGCTGCTGGCCGGCGTCGACTACGTCCTGATGGGCGCCGGCCTCCCGCGCGGCATCCCCCGCGTGCTCGACCTCCTCTCCCGCCACACCCCGGCCGCGATCGAGCTGACACTGGCCGGCGGGGACGCGCTGCCGCTGCGCTTCGACCCGCAGACGGTCGTGCCCGAGCCGCCGCGCCCCGCGCGCCGGCCGCGCTTCCTGGCGATCGTGGCGTCGCACGCGCTGGCCGCGCTGCTGGTCCGCGACGACGGCGACCGGCCGGACGGGTTCGTCATCGAGCGCCCCACTGCCGGCGGCCACAACGCGCCCCCGCGCGGGCGGCTCCAGCTCGATGCGCAGGGCGAGCCACAGTACGGCCCGCGCGACGAGGTCGACCTCGGGCGGCTGCGTGACCTCGGCCTGCCGTTCTGGCTCGCGGGCGGCTACGGCGACCCGGCACGCCTGCGCGAGGCGCACGCGGCCGGCGCGGCCGGCGTCCAGGTCGGAACCGCGTTCGCGCTGTGCGCGGAGTCCGGGCTCGACCCCGCCCTGCGCCACCGAGCGCTGGAGCGGGCGCGCACCGGAGAGCTGCGCGTGCGCACCGATCCCGTCGCCTCGCCGACCGGCTTTCCCTTCAAGGTCGCGCAGCTTGCCGGCACGATCGCGGAGGACGCGGTGCTGGCCGCGCGCGAGCGCCGCTGCGACCTCGGCTACCTCACGACCGCCTACCGGCGCCCCGACGGCGGGATCGGCTACCGCTGCCCCGCCGAGCCCGTCGCCGACTACGTCGCCAAGGGCGGCCGCGCCGAGGACACGGAGGGCCGGCGCTGCCTGTGCAACGGGCTGACGGCGTCCGCCGGCGTCGCCCAGCGGCGCGCGGGCGAGGGCGAGCCCGCGCTGGTCACGCTCGGCGACGACGCGTGCCGGCTCGTGCAGACGCTCGCGCCCGAGGGCGGCGAGTACGCGGCGCGCGATGTCGTCCGGTACGTCCTCGGGTGCTAGACGGCGGAGACTTCTTCCTCCTCCGCCACGCGGAAGGAGGAGCCGCAGCCGCAGGCCGCGACGACGTTCGGGTTGTCGACCTTGAAGCCCGCGCCCTGCATCGACTCGACGTAGTCCACGACCGCGCCGCGCACGTAGGGCAGCGAGGGCGAGTCCACGAGGATGCGCAGGCCGTGGTCCTCGAACACGGTGTCGCCGTCGCGCTCGCTGTCGAACGCCAGCGCGTACTGGAAGCCGGAACAGCCGCCGCCACGGACTCCCACCCGCAGGCCGGCCGTCTGCACGTCGGCACTCTGGGCGGCGAGGAACTCCTGCACCTTCTCTGCGCCCTTCTCGGTGAAAGTGATCACGTGTCGCGCTCCCGTGGTGTTCTCCCAGCCAATACTTCCCGAAGTGTAGCGACCGCTAGGCTCTAGGTCGGATGCCCTCCACGGACGAACTCAAACAGCGCATCGAGACCGCGATCCCGGGCTCGCGCGCGGACGTATTCGACCTGACCGGCGGCGGTGACCATTTCCGGGCGACCGTCGTCGCACCCGAGTTCGCCGGCCTCAGCCGCATCGAGCAGCATCGCCGTGTCTACGCGGTGTTCGGGCCCGACATCGGCGGCCCCATCCATGCCCTGTCCCTCGTCACCAAGGCGGAGTAGACCGTGAGCACCGAGAACCCCATCCGCGACGAGATCCGCAAGGCGATCTCCGAGCACGAAGTCATCCTCTTCATGAAGGGCCGTCCGGAGCAGCCGATGTGCGGCTTCAGCGCCCGCACCGTCGCGGCGCTCGACGCGCTCGGCGCCAGCTACGCCGCGGTCGACATCCTCCCGGACCCGCGGATCCGCCAGGAGCTGTCGGCGATCTCGAACTGGCCGACGATCCCCCAGCTGTTCGTCAAGGGCGAGCTGGTCGGCGGCTGCGACATCGTCACCGAGATGTACGAGAGCGGCGAGCTGGCCAACACGCTCGGGCTCGAGCAGCCGGCCGAGACGCCGGCGGGCGACGACGCCCCGCCGCTGCAGATCCAGAACAAGCTCTAAGCGACATCCCCCGGATCGCGGTCATCCACCACCTGGAGCGGCCGTTCCTCGGGCACGTGGCGGCGCCCCTGCGCGCCGCCGCCGACCTCGAGGAGCACCACGGCACGCTCCCGGACCTCGACGCGATCGACGGGATCGTGTCCTTCGGCGGCGAGGCGTCCGCGTGGGAGCCGCACAATGCGCCAGAGGCCGAGCTGATCCGCGCGGCGGTCGAGCGCGAGCTCCCGTACCTCGGCGTCTGCCTCGGCGCCCAGCTGCTCGCCCACGCGCTCGGCGGCACCGTCTCCCGGCTCGATCGGCGGATGATCGCCTGGACGCCGCTGACCGTGATCGCCGGCG